>Ga0209535_1001026_pt1 | contig 19163 bp, 7 predicted proteins | sample LinPmetageLP28_FD_184041 | JGI IMG/M metagenome (GOLD analysis project Ga0209535, IMG submission 184041) | Marine viral communities from the Pacific Ocean - LP-28 (SPAdes) (version 2) | ecosystem: Environmental > Aquatic > Marine > Oceanic | place: Pacific Ocean | collected 2009-08-22
TTAAACTTACTTTAAGTGGATATAAATTTCCTAACGAATTAGATGTGACTGCTCATACTGTTTTATTTAATGATAATATAAATAAAATTCCTAGAGATTTAGCAGAAGTAGGTCCTGATCAAAAACAATACAGATCTTCGGTAGTTTTGTATGGTAGAGTTACAAATATAATGACACCAGCTTATGGCCCTACTTGGGGACAGCCAGGGACCTCTTACAATTTAGGAAGAGAACATTTATCTAAACCTAAAAATATACAATATTACCCAAGAACAATTGCTTCTGGAGTCAACGCCGTTAAGCATGTTGCAACTCAAGTTGGTAACGCTAGAGATATGCAAATGGGCTTAGACGATTTATCACCTAGTGCTTTGAAATTACCTATAGTAGGTTTATATGGAGAGGATTCAGGCGGCGAAGGGGGTCAAGACGTGTTTTATAGTTTAGACTCTAATCCTTTAATAGCAAAAATTTCAACGGAAGATAAATCAATTGGTTGGCCAAATACTAGATCTCCTTATAATTTTGATACTTGGGCACCAGGACAGGAGGATCTTCCAGAATTTTTATTTCCTCAAAACATGCTTCCGGGATTGGCCGTTTATGAAACTGAGCCAGTTGAATCTAATTTGGATATATATTGGGAAACATCGTCTACTGGCTTAATAGTTGATCTTAACGCAGACATTAATGGGTTTGCAGGAGCAGCTTTAGCTTTAGATGGTTATTCTTGGGCTTTTAACGAGGGAATGACAAAAGGTGATGTTGTTACTACACCTTTTAGACCAATTGATAGTGAGGGTAATCCTTATGTTGTTGCTCCTGACGTTCAAATTGCGTCAGTTACTAAAAACGTAAACGGAGATACAGTTGATGCCACCACGATGTTCAAACTGCAGCCTCACACACAATCCGGTTATTTTGAAATACTTTTTGACCAAAACAATATTCAGTTTGTTGAAAACAGCTACAACAATGATGTGTATACATTTAACTTAAATGTTGAAACAGATGAAGGATTTCTTTCTGAAATAACTATACAGGGTGAACCTGGAGGAGATGGAGCATTAGCAAATGTAAAACCGTTTTTTAACAATTTTACTCCTGCAAACAACGGAGTTGCTCAGTGGGAATTATCTTCAAGCGAATCTATTATAATAGAATCTAATGAATGGACAGGCGTTACCAATGGTGCACATCCTAATGTAAACGGTGGAGCACCTTACGAAAATGGCTTAGTATACAGCTTTGTTATGAGAAACCCAAATGAAAGCATACCCGGGGAGGATAATGGTAATTGGCAAATGAACCCTTCGAACGGCGAGCTAACCTGCCAGGCCGGAGAAACCGCAAATGGGGTATATCAAATAACTTTAATTTTAACAGACGCGAGTGGGGATACTCAAGGTAATGGAAATTTTACTGCTTTAACACATACACAAGACATGGATGTTATAGTAGGTTATCCTACAGTTAACCCCGGAGTATTAACAACTCAGGGTGGTTGGTGTTTATTGAATCCTTTCAATAACGGAAATGCGCAGGATCCAATTCTCTATCCATCAACTCAATATAATAGAGCATTAAGTACTATTGCAGGCAATAATTATGGTACTGGTAATGTAAGTAATGGCAATGACGGTATATGGTATATAAGCAAAGACCCTCAAGGTGATTTTCAATTGCCAGGAGTTACTGCTTCTAATCCACTAACTGGCGTAGATAATAACATATTTTCTAATAAAATTGTCGGGGGTAATACAACAATTCACAGATTGGGACCTAATGATTCAACTACCTCGGCTGCAAGTGCGCACTCAAGAGGAACTTTAGCATTTTCACTGAACCTGTCTTGGAATCGTATAGAAGCGAACCCTACAATTTCAACTATTAGTGTTCCAGCTATTTACATGTTTTGGAGAGCTGAAGGCAGTGAGGATTGGAATGCGTTTGGTAGTGGTGAAGACTCAAAATTTGATTATAACAATACGGAAATGAGTAGCGCAACTTTACTTAATGTTGATCCAGCTTTCCAAAATTTTGAAATTCCTTCATCGGAACCATGGACCTTTTATTGGTCTGCACTTAGAGCTTTTGACAAGCTAGATTTTGACGGGGACAATCATATTGAGTATGCGATATTGGTTAGAAAATTTAATAATAGTGGTGATGATGCTGACTCCGAAGGACTATTCTGGGTTCAAACAGATGATTTACACTATCATGAATGCATTCCAAGAATGGGGTTAAACGCTGCGAACGAGCAAGCCACCTCTGGAAGTTTAATTTATCCAGGTAGAAACTCTGCAGGGTCGTATACATTTAATCGAAGTGTAGGGTCTAATAATTACTCTATTGCAGCTGGCCAAGATCCTCAATATACCGTTTATGCAGAAACCCCTTATGTAGAATATGTTAATGCTTTTTACGAGGATCCTGAATTAACAACAATATGGACTCCAGCTGGACTCGAGCCAATAATTAATTTTGAGTGGACGGGAGATGCAAACGGTAATACCACTAATGTGTATCAATGGTTTGATTTTCCTGTATATGAGGCAGGTGGAGATCCGCTTAGCACTGTTATACCAAGAGGAGTAGCTCTGTATGATGCGGGCACTGGAATTAAATTTAAACCTGCAGTGAACGGGAAATTAAGTGCTCAACAATCAACTAAATGGAATAACACTGTTCCGTCTCCTCCAATAGACGTATTGGGAACAACTAGACTACAATTTAATAGAAATTGGCCAACACCTTAAAATTAATTTTTAATAATTATATACAAAATAAATGGCAGCAATAATAGAATTAAAATATTTTAATGCTTTTGCTTTAAAGAAAATTAAAAAAATAGTCGATGTAACCCCCGGAACTACAGGTCTAATAACCTCAGGCGGAGGAAGCTTATTAACTCTCGATGCAATAAAAACCCCCGCTACTTTTAGAGCAACAGGAGATGGCGGGACTCATGAGTTTACTATAAATACTATTGTTTTATCAGAGCTAATAGCTCCTTATGTTTTGACCGTAACAATAGCGGGTGTAAACATACCCCCTGGCGACCCTACTTTTGGGTGGAGTGTTAGTGGATCAACCATAACGTTCTCTTCGAATATACCAAATCTTGAAGAAATGATTTTAACGTCTACACCTCCTCTTACTTTTGACGAGACAGAAATGAACGTAGGCCAAGAGGTTACATTTTCGTATGCAGATCTTTTAAATCCAACAATTTTAAGATTTTACAAAGGTAATATAACTGAAAGATTAAATGATCAACAAATATTAATATTTCCAGTTCCAATCAATTTTAGTTTAATACCAATTCCTGGGGAAACAGAGGTTAAAGCTACATTTGGAAAAATAACTGATTTTCAATTTATACCCGGGGCTTATAGAGAAGATGGTGAAGAAGACAGAGCAGAAAGCTGGCTCCTTGAGGAGTCTAGAATACGGGGAGGCTATAATAACTCAACAGTTGATTTTGGTGTAAGAGCTTACTTAGTAGAGGACGAACCTAAACAATCCCATAAATTTAGTGGGCTAATACATTCAGGCCCATTTAATTCAAGAACAGGATTTAATGCTACTAATCAATTTAGTGTAGCGGAAGATATAACAAGAACTATAGACCCATCTAATGGCTCAATACAAAAGTTGTACGCAGAAGATACTAATCTTATTATATTCCAAGAAAATAAAGTTAGTAAATCGCTTATTGATAAAGACGCAATATATACCGCCGAGGGTAATCCACAGGTAACTGCTACCAATAGAGTTATTGGACAGAATGTGTCATTTGGAGGAGAGTTTGGTATAAGCAAAGACCCGGAATCTTTTGCAGTAAATGGTTATAGAAAATACTTTACAGACAGAGATCAAAACATTGTATGTAGATTATCAAGAGATGGAATAACACCTATTTCAAGTGCAGGTATGACTGATTTCTTTAGAGATAGTTTACCTTCTGCATCTTACATAAGAGGAGGCTGGGATGCTCATAATAAACAATACGTAGTTTCTATTGGTGGCAGCGGACAAAAAGTTACTTTTGACACCTTAGCTTATGATGAAGTTTCTAAAGGATGGGTTAGTAGATATAGTTACAGCCCTAATTGGATATTTAGTATTAATAATAATTATTACACTGCTTATAATGGCAAGCTATGGAAACATTATACATTAAATCAAGGTAGTGACAATAGAGGAATATTTTACGGAACACAATATCCTTCTACTATATCGGTAGTGTTTAATGGAGCGCCTTCAACCGTTAAAAATATGCAAGCAGTTAACTATGAAGGAGACAGTGGGTGGAGCATGGATGGTTTTATAACAAATACAGACGAAGCTTTAGCTATTTCACCTTCAGTAGTAGCATCGACGTTACAACAAATGGAAAACCAAATGTTTACAAGCTCCTTCAAAGCTAAGGAAGACAAATATTACGGTACATTAATTAATGCTAGTCCAATATTAAGCGGAGAGGTCGTTTTTGGGTCCTCATCGTCTGGTGTTAAAGGATTTTACGGGGAAATAACTATGCGATTAGATAATGCTGGGAAGGGTAGTAAAGAAATTTTTGCAGTATCTACTACATTCGTGCGCTCGTCATAGCGTAGCTTTTGGTTAAACCATGTAATTATATTATTATGAATAATAATAGCTTAGCTAAATATACGGGCTCTACTGCGGAGGGAATACAACAGATCACTGATATACTTGTTGAACAGGGAGGCAATTTACCTGAAAGCTTAGAAATGTTAGGAATGAAGCATTCCTTTACGGACGGAATATATGCAAGAGAAATGACAATACCGAAGGATACTATGGTTGTTGGTAAAATACATAAACATCGACATCATAACTTCTTGCTTAAAGGTGAGATACTAGTTGCTACAGCAGAACATGGTGTACAGCATTTAAAGGCCCCTATGATGATTGTTTCCGAACCAGGAACACAAAGAGTAGGTTATGCATTAACGGAGACTGTGTGGACATGTATACACAAGAACGAAGATAATATAGAAGATTTAGAATTGCTAGAGGAGATTAACGTTGTTGATACTCCCCAGCAATATTTAGAATATAAAGAACAACTTAAAATACAATAATATATGGCATGGGCAATGGCAGTCGGAGCTGCAGTGTCAATCGGTGGAGGATTGATAAAAGGCAGTAAGGCTAAGAAAGCAAAAAGAGCAGCTGAAGCGGAGAAGCAGCGGCAAGCTGCAGCTATCAAAAAATTTGAGGCTGGCAGACAAAACCCTATGAATCCTTATTCGGGAGTTAAAAACTTAGCGGATCAGGTTAAGGATTTGAGTGGAAACTTAAGCAATCCTTATGCTAATATAGGTGTTGCTACGCAGGCAGCAGAATTTCAAGCTGAACAGTCCGATATGGCTTTAGCAGCTACATTAGATACTCTGCAAGCTACAGGAGCAAGTGCCGGTGGCGCAACCGCTTTAGCTAATGCGGCTCTTAAATCTAAGAAACAAGTTTCGGCTACATTAGAAGCACAAGAAGCTAAAAATTCACAGCTACAAGCTCAAGGTGAGGCTAAGTTACAGCAGTTAACAATGAACGAACAAGCTAGAGTTCAAGCAGGTAAAATTTCTGCGACTAATACATATAATCAGCAACAAGCTACCGGTAAACAATTTCAATTTAGTACACAAGAAGCTAGAGACAATGCTACATTAAATAGAATGTCTGGCGGTTTAGATCAAGCCCGAATGGATTCAGCTAATGCTACTAATGCTCAGAACGATGCATTAAGTGGTATGATCAGTGGTGTAGGATCTGCTATTGGAGCAGGAATAAAGGGAGGAGCTTTCTCAAAGGGGGATAACGCCTCGAGAGGGGCGGTCATTGACACGGATGTTACAGTAGAAGACACTATAATAGATGAAGGTTTCAGAGATGTGGACTTTAATGCCAGCACTAACCAAGGAACCGTAGTAGTATAAAAAAAAATAATATGAGTTATCAAAATCCATTAATAATACAGAACAACCCTGGCGGGAATATAGGGCAAGCGGCTAATAAAGCTGCTGCATCTATACAAGATGCTATCTTGTTTAATATGGCAAAGCAGGAAAAAAAGCAAGAAGAAATAGCTAAGAAACAAGCTATTGATGATGCTAACGCTATTGCTGCCGCTAAAGAAAGTAGCACAGAGGACGCTGAGGCTAGAAAAGCCCTTGCTGCGAACGAATATTCAGCAGGAGGCATGGATGCTTATGGGAAATCTTCAGAAGAAAAATATAGAATGAACCAAGTAGTAGCTGATGTTAATGCTACAAGAGAGGACCGGTTAGCTGCTCAAGATGCAATAAATGCAGAAAATACATTCCAGCAAAACCAGGTGGGTGCTTTAGCTTATTTCAGTGAAGATAAAACTGAATTAGCAACACTTAGAGCAGAAGGAAATGTTTATTTCGACGATAAAGGTTTACAAGGTGCTTACGTAAGATTTTTAGATGGTAATCCTAACGTTAAGTTATCAGGCAAGAGAGTTGGTAATGATTGGGTTAATACTTTAACCGAGGGCGGTGTGACTTACGAATTACCTACAGACAAAATAAAAGACGGTAGCTTCAAAGCTTTTGCTTTAACACCTGACTTATATGACGGTGTAGATGCTCAATCTAAAGAAATTAATGCAGCTAGAAACAAAAGAGAAAAGGGAATGCAAGAGTTCACGCCTAATGATTTATCAGGTATAACAGAAGCTGTAAATGTTAACGTTGAAAAAGCTAAAGCTAATTTTGGTTCGTACTTAGAAATGGACCCAATAAAAGCTAGAGCTGTGCTGACTAATAGTATATTTCCTGAAAAAACTAAAGAAGAAATTGATATTCTGATGAATAATTTGCAATCTGGAGACGCAAGTGGGGACCCTGAAAAACCAGGTAAATATGATGACGCGATCAAAGAGGTTAATGCAGAAATGACAAAAGACATTGAATACAAATGGGGTATGAATACAGGGGTATTCCGTAATAAAAATAATGAATTTGAAGTTATGAAGCCGGAGGAAGAGGTGAAATACAGTAACCCGGCAAGCGGTGGAACGAAAGAATGGACTTTAGAAACGGAAAGAGCAGATCTTATAAAGAAATCAAAACTGGTTAACAAAGATAACTATCTTGAAATACTAAATCTTAAAGACGGAACTATACCAGTGGACAATACAAAGTGGGATTTGAAAACCACAATCAATGGTAAGAACGTTACTATTAGTAAAGTAGATCCAAGCAATATGGTGGATACAACCGGTGTAGATGCTAAGGGGAATGAAGTTGTAACAGGTGAAGCTCCTGTAGAAGTACAACTATCAACGTATAATTTAGCAAAAAAATCTGATGTAATGTCATTTCTTAGAAACCAACATAAATACGCAGAAGGTACATATACACAACTTAGCGATTTAGCTGACGCAATAGTTAAAGCAGTAGAATAATAAAATTAAATTATGGTTACATACTTAATAAACGGAAGAAAAGAAACTTTTGAAAACGAAGCGCAAGCTCAGGCATATATAAAAGCACTAGGCCCTGGTAACGATGTTGAACTGCTAACCGAAGGTCCATCTAGTGACGATAAGAAAACCGATGATTGGGAAACTGATGGTTTTGCAACCGGTGAAGATGAAAACAAGGTTTTTCCAATAGATGCTGCAGAGGGTGCGGATGTGGTATCAGAAACGCCAGCACAAGATACGGAATCAACATCGGAAGATGGTTCTTTGGATTTACAAAGTGAAGACTATTTAATAAACGGACAGCCTGTTGAAAAAGTAGAGTTTGAAGAGTTTAACGAAAAATCAAAATTTTTAGACACTAAAGAATACCAAGGATTAGATAGACCTGAATTAGAGGCAGAATTAAAAAACTTAAATACTCTTTTTAACCCTTCTGACGAAGAAAAAGAAAGAATTGACATTCTGTCTAGTATGTTAGATAAGACCGTATCAGACAAACTATACGATATAATTCAAATGCCTAAGGGTAAAGAAAAAGATAATCAATTATTAACACTTCCTAAGGAACAGCAAAAAGACGTTGATGCCTATGAAGAGTTAATTCAAGATACCCGTTCTTATAAAAGAGACAAAAGTGGCGAAACTAACTTAGGATCTTTAAGCCAGCTAGGTAGCTTTCTTGAAGATACAGTAATGATTGCTGAGACACCCACTGAGGTATTAGACTATGATCAATCTGTAATGGAAAATGTGTTGTATGCTTTATCAAAAGATAAAACTACAAAAGGAAGACTTAATTTTGACACATATACACTAGATCAAAAGGAACAACTTTTACAATCTGCTAGATATCAATCTTATGTAGAGAAGTCTTACCAGAATAAAACTAACGCACAGACTATTGCTGCAGATTTTGATTCCACACAAAGCGATTTACAGTCTTATATGAATAATGCTAAAAGCATTATAGACGAAATGGTAGCGGAGCACCCTAACGGATTGCCTAAAGATATCTACGATGAGGCTGTACAAATCCAATCAGACGCTAAGGCTTACCAGTCAGAAGCTGAAAAAAAATTAAACGCTAACAAAAGCCAGCTTGAAGTTCTTACTGGACGACAAGAAGAGTTAGCAGGAGTTTACGGTATAGACACTGCTAAAAATACTATAAAGGATAGTTTCAAAAAAACAGGAGAGATAAGAGAAGTTGCTGAGGGAGCTGAGAACTTGATTCCAGTTGTAGGTAAAGGTTTAGGTAAAGCAATGCAAGGAACTTGGAAAATGTTTTTAAGTGGAGCTGTAGGATTTCCAGCTATGGTAATGAGTAAAACTGGTTCTACTTTAGTAGGGGGAGATTACAATGTTTACGATGCTTTTCTAGACATGACCGAAAACAACATTAACTATGATATGATAGGCGATACGCCTACTACCTTTGCAAAAGACGGAGACTATTCTCTTAAAGAAATACTTGCACTTGGCGGGGACATGACGGGTTATGTAGCAGCACTAATGGGTGCAATAAAAAAGGGTAATGTAAATAGCTTAGAGCAAGCGGTCGGTAAAATAATGAAGACCAAAAGAATTGGAGGGGCTATGGTAAAAGCCGACAAAGATCTTATAATGGTTCAAGAAACCGTTAAAATGATGGCTCTAGATAATTATGTGAATGCTTTAGATTCCGGGTTAAGCAAAAAAGATGCTTTTATAAAAAGCTCGACTGAAACCGTAGCTACTGCGGCTATTCAAACAATAATGCCGGATTACAAAGTTTTTCAAGGAGCTACAGACTTTAAACAATTTGCGAACAAAGCATTTAAAGGCGGATTAAAAAAACGAGCTATAAGCCAAGCTACACAGGCTGTAGGTAAAAACTTTAGTGTTAACCTTCTTAAAGAATTAGGAGAGGAGGAATTGGAATTTGTTTTTAATAGGATAAATAATACCGCTTTTGCTTTGTCAAATACAGAACTGTGGTCTGACGACTTTTGGGTTGAACAAAAACAACTAGGGGCTGGGGTACTTATGCTGAGTGGAGCAATGGGATCAGTTGGTAATTACAAGACAGCTAGAAGTATATACTCAGGAGTTTTAACTGCAAATAAACAAAAGGTAGATAACATACAAGAGGAAATTACACTTAAAATACAATCCGTAGACGCTGCGATAGAAGCAGGTGCTAATATTCCTGAAAGTGTACTTACAAGTTTAGAGGAGCAACTTGCGTATACTAAACGTATGCAGGTCGTAATAGATCAATCTCCAGCTGATGTTACTGGAAATGAAATAGCTTTGCTTGTAGAAAAAGATAAACTTACAGAAGATTTAAGAAGTAAAGACCCTGCATTTACAGCAGGAGCAGAAGCTAGAGTAGAAGAGATAAACGCAGAATTAAAAGCTGGTAGAAGTGAAAAAGGATTTGAAAGGCTTAGGGTAGAGAGAACTGAAAGTGCTAAGGCAGTTGCTGATCAAATAGGTAATGTAAAAGTACAGGAATCTAATAGCGACGAAGAGACCGAAGCTATAATAGCTGAAATACACGCTAAAGATAAAGCTGCTGGGCGAAAGCTTACAGAGGTCGAAGCAGGTGGATACGGGTTTTACTACACAGACAAAGACACTAGTGAAAAGAACATCGTCCTTAATAATAAAGAAATAATTAAAGACGGAGCTATTAATACTGCAGCTCACGAAGTATTGCACCACGCCTTGGATGTTATGTTTAAAACTAGCAAGAACAAGTCTGCGGAAATGCAAGCTACAAATAAAGCGCTACAAGGATATTTAGTGCAGCTAAAGAAAGAGGGAAAAATAAGCGGTGGCTCCGAATTCGCAGGTCGTATTGAGACGTATTTAGAAAAGTACGCTCAATTAATTGCTTTTGCAGATATACAAGGAAAGAAAGAACAATCTGAAAGTTACGCATCTGATTTAGCAGAGGAAGGTATGGTACTTCTTAGTGAAGCTATGCTTGATGGTGACATAAAGCTTAATGAGGGCGTTGGTACTAAGGCTAAAAATCTTGTTAGAAGATTAATTGATATGATACCTAATCTTGATTCTGCTAAAATAGAAGACGGTAAGGATGTATTTAACTTTATAAAAGACTATAACCGCTCTATAAAGAAAGGTAAACTTTCTAAAAGACAGCTTAAGACGGTAAAAGAAGGACCTAAAAAAGGTGGATTAGTAACTACAGATTCGAAAAAGAAAGTAGATAACAAAAAAGCAACGGTTAAGCAATCTATGTCTCCTAAAATGAGGAAACTACTTGACAGAAAAGAAGCTACAGAGGATAATCCGTACTTGGATCCTGAAGAACGAGACAATAAGTTGCAAGGTATAACCCAGCAGATAAATGAACTTAAAGACGCAGAGGCAGCTCAAAAGAAAAGCATAGGCGGTAAAGCTAAGCCTAGTGGTCCTATGACCTTAGAAGAGGCCGATACGGCTTACGAGGATGCCCTTGACGCTTGGGAAGACGCCCCTGATAACGATGCTTTGCTAGAGGAAGTGGAAAAAGCACTTAAAGAAGTAGAAGCTGCTAAAAATAGATTTGATGCAGGCGAGGAGGTCGCTCCTGAGGTTAAGACAGAAGATAAACCTGCAGCAAAACCTGCTAGAGAAAAGAAAGACCGTTCTACTAAAAGATATACTCTTACAGATCAAGCTAAAGCTAAGGTTGAGCCTTTGATAGCAGAAGCTCAAGAAATGAACAAAGAGTTAATTGCTGAAGAGAAAAAACTAAATGCCGCAAAGATAGCTAGCATAAGAGCTACTCCTGAGTCAGAAATGTCAAGGACAGAACAAGCTAACGCGGTATTGCAAGCTAAAGCTAATCCAATAAGATTAGATAAGCCAGTTAAGTTGCAAAGATTAGAGGCTGAAATACAGGATAGACTAGAAAAACCTGTGGGTAAAGCAGTAACATTTTTTACTAAGTTACTTTATGATAAAATACCCAAGGAAGCAGCTAATGTTATTGGGGGTAGAGATGTATACAAGAGTGCAGCGGAGGCTAGATTGATTAGCATTGTTATAAATGAGTTTAAAAAGAACACTGTAAACAGAGCAGGCGAAAGAACTACTAACGATGTTGAAGATATTATATTCAACCGCGGCGGTTTAAGGTTATTGACTTTAGCTACCGATTTAGGTGTGGCTGATAGCAAACAAGGTATTGCTGGAGCTATAGACGAAGGTAAAGTTGCAGACTATGGAGATTGGGATAAAGCATTTGATGATGGCCCCGTAAAAATGGATGTTGACGGTATGTTCAGAGTATCATCTTTATTAGGTGACTCAGGGCGTATGGCGCAAGCTATGGAGCAAGTTTCCGAGTTTTGGAAAGATAACATAGGTAATTCACCTATAGAAAACTTCAAAAAGCTACCAAGTTTGGTTGATAACATCGTTGCAGAGATGTTAAACATATCCGAGAACGTCCTTACGGCTCGTTCAGGTAACTTAAACAAAGATGACTATACAAATGCTTTAAAAGGAATCACAAAGCCTTATGCAGTCTTTAAAGTTGAAGGTAAAGAAGTGCGTGTGGCTACTGAATTTGCAGAGGAATATGAAAATAGACTAAGAAACGATGGTAAATCATTTGAAAGATTTGCTGATCAGAATATATTACAAACTTTATTTAAGTTTCTACCAAAACTATCTGCTGACGATTATCGTTATGCTGACAGAACTAAAGGTAGATACTCAGGTAAAGCTACAGGCGTACCTAAAAACTTAGTTAAACTTACATACTCAGGACTTGAAAGGGGAACTACAGGTATGGGTAACATGAAAGCTAGAGTAAGTAAAATAGCATACAAAGAGGTATTAGCCGCTATGGGCGGATTCATTAATTCTAACGGAGATGTTAGCAAATTAGCTAACGTAAGCGGTAAAACGCCAGAGGGTCAAACATTACTAGGAGTTATTAAATTAATGAATAGAATGATTACCAACGATATCAGTAGAAATTCTAATATGGGATTAGATCCTATGACTGTACAAGATATCGCTGCAGGTAAGAATGATTTGATGATGTCTATGAAAAGACCTATGAAAAGGTCTATACAAGTGCCTAATGTGCAACTTCAGGAAATACTAGATGACTATTATAAGAAAAATCCAAATTCTAGCTTTATACAGCAGGTAAATGGTGTGCTCGACCAACTTGCTGGTTATGATTCTACCATTAGAGGGTTTTTCAAGTACCACGCTAAGCAGTACGCTTTAGACAATAAAATAGCTACTACTGAAGATGTAGCTAAACAATTTTCCGCTGCATGGGGTAAATTCCATAAATATATAGAACAAGAAGTAAGTTTTAAAGCGGCTATAGACGAAATATCAACAGGCACTCCTACTCAAGCTTCATTGGAAAACTTTTTTGTCCTGTACGCTAGAGCTATGAAAAACAAAAAGTATCAAGGCGCTAGTAACAATAAATTGCTTTGGAATCTTGTATCCAGTAATATAAAAAATAGCAAAAATCAGCTGCAATCCCAAAAGGAAGGTAGTAAAATGCTAAATGATTTAGGATTTAGCCTACGCATACCTTTAAATAAAGATGGAAAGGAAGGATCTAAATCTTATATTGATGTAACAAAAATAATAAAAGATAAAGACGGGGATGACAAAACCGTAACAGAGCCTATTTCGTCGCCGTTAAGCATCGAAAAAATAAAAAGTTTAGCTACGCCAAAAGGAGATAAGCTTAATGTTAATGATATAAAAACTATTGGTGACCAAACGGTTGAGGATAGTATTAGATATATAAATCTTGTAATGGATCACTTAGACCGATTAATAAGAGACGGTCAAATACAAAGAGCTATAGCTGATATTTACACTATGGGTCTAGGACAGCTAACACCTATAAGAAAAATAGCTACTTTAGGTACTGTATATAAATTCAAAGGGGAGGGCATTCTAGAGCATGCTGACTCTGTTTTCTTAATGCAAGAAAAATTAAGAGAATATGTAGCAAACGAAAAACGTGATAGAACTAGTTTAGAAAAGTATTTAGACGAACAAAGGGTAAATGTTATACCTAAGTCAGCTGACCCTAAACAAAAGGTAGGTACTAAGAAAGAAAAATATGCAGATCCCAATACTCAAGCAGAGTTAGAAGGCTTAGATTCACATACGTACTCAAAAGGAGCAGGCAAAAAGCGAATAGTTAAAAAAGCGAAGGCTAAAAATGCTCTTGCGTCCATGAAAAAAGCTATGGACAGAACTGCCGATACTAAAAGAAAAGGTATTAGCGTACTTGATTTTGATGACACATTAGCTAGAACAAATAGCAATGTATTATATACAATGCCTAACGGTACAACTGGAAAACTAACAGCTGATGAGTTTGCTAAAAATGGAGATATGATGTCCTCTAAAGGTGCTGAGTGGGATTTTAGTGAATTCAGTAAAGTCGTAGATGGCAAGAAAGGTCCTTTGTTTGAAAAAACAAAAAGACTTGTAGCTAAGTTTGGTAATGAAAATGTTTTCATACTAACAGCTAGACCTGCGAATTCAAAATATGCTATACATGAATTTTTGAGCGGACTCGGTCTTGATATTCCTTTACAGAATATTACAGGTCTTGCTGATTCAAATCCTCAGGCTAAAGGTGATTGGATAACAAGTAAAGCAGCTGAAGGTTATAATGATTTCTTTTTTGCTGACGATCACATTAAAAATGTTATGGCTGTTGGTCAGGCTATGGATGAAGCGGGTGTTAAGGGTAAATCAATCTTGGCAGATCCTAGTGTTAAGTATTCTCTTAAAATTAAAAGGAACTATATAAAACAAGTTACTAAAGGTAGACCTGATTTAACTGCTCAGCAAATTGATGAACAGATGTACCGTGTAATGGAACTTGTGGAAATAATAAGCGGAGAGAGCGGTTTCCCCCCTAATAAACTGGCTAAGTATAAAAAGTTAGGTTTACACTTCCTTGCCAAAAGTCCGCTAATTCTACCGGAGGATAGTTATAAGATTGAGGAGGCTATTGAAATAGCTGAGGAAAAAAACATTGATCCTTTTAAATATAATAATCCTAACGAATTAGCAGACGAGTTTGCAGGTACGCTTAAAGCTAAGCGAGTAGACCCTGACAACGTAAAGGAATTTTCTAACAAAAAAGTATTACCTAAAGGGGTTACTGTTTATGATGTAAGTAATAATAGAGAGGGCCAAGAAGCCGTAAGAAAAGTATTAGATACACATGTAAATACTAAGGCTAATCCTTGGTGCGCTTTTGCTCGTACACGAATTAGAGTATGGGAACGAGACGAATATTTAAGAACTAGGCAACCTGAAAATGTAGATTCTGCTTTTGTTTCTTATGAATTTACATACCAAGATACGGGAGAGGTAGAAACTGACTATTACCCTATGGCTAGCATTAACAATAAGATAAATCTTTCTAGAGAAGAAATGGTAGAGCTGGCAGAAGGCGGTTTCGGGCCGGGATTTATTAATGCCTTACCTGAAAGTCAACAAGGAGCTCAGCAGAATGACGACGCTTGGGAGGAAGTTCATCAAGATAACGGTAGAATGGGTCGTATAAAGTATAAAGAATACTATCTACTAACCGATCGCGAACAAACGCAACGAGAATTTCTAGATAGCGGAGGCTTGAAATATCCACCTGGACCGAAAACCAATAAGCTCGTAAAAGACGAGTCATACATGGGTTATGACATGTTTGAACACTATGGAACGGGAAGACCTGGAAGAACTGTTACAGAGGATGTTGATGGAGAAACAAAAGTTGTAAAAAAGGAAGGCGGAACTCCAGGTGGGTGGAAAATTGGATTTGTAAACGGAAAGCTGAAAGGAGTTAAAAACCTTGGATTCAAAAAAGCACAATGGTGGGATCTTAGAGATGTAGCCACTGATGATCTTAAGATTTCAAAAGATGGGCCGGGAGAGCGTACAGTAATGAACATTGAGACTGGTAAAACAAAGAAAATACCAGCTGACCCAAGTATGAAATGGTCAATGAAACGAGATAAAAAGCTTAACAAAGCTATTGACGCTGTTGTTAACTTAGATAGAAATTCCGACAGCAAGATTAAAGGTAAAGCCAGTCAGCCTAAGTATATAAAAGATTTACTTGATGTATTCGATATGGACGGTGAAGGTCAAACTTTATTAGACAAAGCAACTAGACAACTTGATTTACAATGGAACATGTTGTATGAAGATCTAACCGGTGTTGATGCGGACGTTGAATTTAACGAGGTTGAAGCACAAAAGCTTGGGGATGAGGTTAGTAAAGGATTTAAGGCTAGGTTAAAATCCATTATGCGAGGTTACTTAGTTGAATCTGGAGCTGATGATTTCTTAGGTTTACTTTACAGGACCTTGCCAAAAGGCAAGAAAGGTGAGGCTATGATGAAGTTGTATGAAGAAAACTTATTAAAGCCATTTGCTATTGCCTCGAGAGAGATTGAAAAGGCTAGAATTAAAATGGCTAAGCGTTATAGAGATATAAAAGTTAATAACGGAATTAGTGATAAAGTTTTAAATGGTAAGGTAACATTAAAAACAGAAAGTGGTAAAGACATAACTTATACTAGTGAAGACGCAGTAAGAGTTTATATGTGGAGAAAGCAAGGTATTAAAGTACCTGGTTTATCTGAGCAAAATGAATTAGACTTAGCTGAACATGTAAAACAAAGTGATGAGTTATATCGTTTCACGCTCAACCTTATGGCTAAGACATTGCCGGAAGAGTTTGCTAATCCTAGTAAAAACTGGGTTACAGGAAGTTTGAAGACAGATTACCTTGAAGGTATTAATAAAGCTAAAAGGAAAGAAGCGCTTAGATTCTGGAGTAAAGGAATTGAGACTATATTTTCTGAAAGCAATATGAATAAGCTAAGAGTACAACATGGTACTAAGTATGTTGCTGCACTACAGAATTCTATAGAAAGAATGAAGACTGGTAGAAACAGCTCGCAAAGTTTAGATAGTGATACTAAAGTTATGTTACAATTTATATCCGGTGCGGTAGGAAACATTATGTTCCTTAACACTAGATCAGCTGGTTTACAATTACTTTCAGCAACTAATTTTATGGCTGCAGGCGATAACACTTGGGGTAAAAGTTTAAAAACTATATTTACTAAGATGCCTACCCTTGCTAAAGATTATAAGATGCTAATGAACACTGATTTTCTTTTAGACAGACGTAATGCACTTAAGATGGACGTTAACGATTCTGATATTGCCCGTATTGCTGAAGGAAAAGGATTACAAGGTAAGCTAGCAAGATTCTTGCAGTGGGGATATGTCTTTACACAAGCAGCGGATTCAAGAGCTATTGCACTTGGCGGAGCAGTTTACTATAGAAATGCATACGATAAACTTATAAAGCAAGGGGTTGATCCTAAAGCAGCAAAAGAGCAAGCTCTATTAGAAACAACAGAACACGCGCAGAGCTCACAACAATCAAGTAGAGCAGATAAGATAAGCAAGCAACAAGCGAGCACATCTGGGAGGCTTATGTTGGCTTTTGCTAATACTCCAATGCAATACAATCGTTTAGTTCAAAAGTCTTATTTAGATCTTGTAAATGGGCGTGGTAGCAAAGGTAAAAACCTTTACAACATAGCTTACTATGGATTAGTTCAAAACTTACTGTTTACAGTAGCTCAAGGAGCAATGGTTTCTTCGGTATGGGGAACATTGTTCGGTGATGACGAGGAAGAAGATAAGTTAGACTACAATGACGGAGTTGGAGTTGCTAATGGAGTGCTAAGTAGTTGGTTAAGAGGTATGGGTATATGGGGTAACGGTCTTAATGCTTTGAAACAAACCTTTATGAATATACATAAAGAAAGTAAAAAGAAAAGACCTGAGTATGATGTTGCTGCTATTAAAGGCTTAACTAGTATTATGCCTGCAGTAGGAAGTAAGATATCAAAAATATATGCAACTACAAAGGCTATTGATTACAATAAGGATTTCTTATTTGATGTTAATGAAGGTAATGTATTTAAAAACTATGCTAAGATGCCGGGAGTTGTTGCTCTAGGACAAACAGCTGCATTGTTTAATATACCTTTAGACAGAGCGCAAAGAAAGATAGCTAATATGATCGATGCTGTAAATTACGCTCAAAGTGATTTAACTAAAACAGCTGGTCTGTTATTCGGTCATTCACTGTGGACACTGCAAAGCGATGAGGAAAAGGAAGCTGATTATGAAGAACAGAAAGCACGTAGGAAAGTAATTAAAAAAGAAAATAAAGAGACAGAGAAAAAGAAGGATTTAAGCCCGGGTGAAATAAGAAGATACGATCTTAAAAAGCTTAAGAAGGAAGAACAAGTAACTATGCTTAGAAGATTAGGGCGTTCTTCAAAACAAATAAATAAACTTAAAAAAGAAGCCGATCGTATAGAAGCTATAATAAAATACCAGAACCTAAAGAAGAGAAAAGACAGTTTAAAATAATCTTTAATAAATAATAAATACAGCCCAATAAATAATTACTATGAACTTAAACGAAAAAACACAGGTAACCTTAGATTTAAAAACTATAGGTATAGTCATTGGCGGTGCTATTTCCTTAGTTACTTTATATTTTACATTACAAAAGGATATAGAACTTGCTAAAGAATTACCAAAGCCTACTATTACAAGAACCGAATATGATCTTAAAGATCAATTAATTCGAGAAACAATTATGAATACTCAAGATAAAGTTCAAGAAAATAGTGATAAATTAGATAAAATAGATGAAAAGCTATATGAAATAATTGAAAAAAAATAACCATGAAAAAAATTATAATTTTAATAACCCTATTAACCTGTTTAAATTCTTATAGTCAAAATTTTACTTTGCTTGAAATAAATGCAAAGTGGAATAAACACAATAATTTACCCGTTAATAAAATGGCAAATATTAAAATACAATTTGCATGGCTAGAAGATCAACCTGCTTCTATACAAAGGAACGTAATTTCCGTGCCGACTTTAATACTAATGAATAATGGAAAAAGCATTGCTCAATGGAGGGCGGGTATAGATCTTACTTTAATAGTTACGGAAGAAGAAATAATAAAAGCAATAGAAATATTTAATAAACGAAAAAAATAATTATGACTGACTACAAAAAAAAATCAACATTTAAAAAGCTACTTATATGGCTAATGAGCAAATGGAATTCATTCCTGTATTTGCTAATGTTTAAAAACTACGATTAAAATAGAATTAAATAAAACAGGCCACCACACCTAAGAAATTCTATAATAAAAAAGCCGCTACAATTAAGTAACGGCTTTTTTTGTTTTAAGTAATTTCACATGCACCTCCTGCACAAGCAAGCTCTCCTGACAAATCAGTTTCGTCATCGTCTTCTTCAATCTTTGCAATGTCAACTAGCTGCAAGGTTTCCATAAGCTTATAATACTCTTCTTTTGTTATGTCCTCAAAGGGCGCTTGTACATAAGTACCACCGTTGTAAGGCAAAACAGATAAGCCATTATAAAATTCTTTATTCTCCCACATCCAGTCGCCTATCATATCCCACTCGTTATCTTTAATAGATACAGTAGCAGATATGTTATGTGTGTTCTTACCATTGCCATGACCTGGCTTAACCCACATTTCAGATACAAATTTAACACGCTCAAGAAGTTCAATCGGGTGCTCTGTTCTAATT
>Ga0209535_1001027_pt1 | contig 19144 bp, 28 predicted proteins | sample LinPmetageLP28_FD_184041 | JGI IMG/M metagenome (GOLD analysis project Ga0209535, IMG submission 184041) | Marine viral communities from the Pacific Ocean - LP-28 (SPAdes) (version 2) | ecosystem: Environmental > Aquatic > Marine > Oceanic | place: Pacific Ocean | collected 2009-08-22
ACCATACATATGATGTTATTGGTTCTATGTTCCCACAAAAAGAAATGGGTGGTGGTTCAGGTTTGAAGTACGCCGCTTCATCAATTATATATCTAAGTAAAAGAAAAGACAAAGACGGTACCGAAGTTATTGGTAATATTATTCATTGTAAAAATTACAAGTCAAGGCTGACAAAAGAAAATGCAATGATTGATGTTAAGTTAACATACAAAACAGGACTAGATAGACATTACGGCCTATTAGAATTAGGCGAAGAAGCTGGTGTATTTAAGAAAGTATCTACAAGATACGAAATGCCTGATGGTACAAAAGTATTTGGTAAGAGTATTAATGAAAACGCTGATAAGTATTTTACAAAAGAGGTATTAGATAAGATTGATGAACACACAAAAAGAAAATTCACATACGGCGAAGACGAAGAATAAAAACTATACCTTTGTACAAAAAGAAGGTGATGACTTCACTTGCATAAAGTTATTATCTGAAAAGTATGATGGTATTATTTTTAAATACGGTAATGTTGGTTTCGGCAAAGACGAGAATCCCAATGGAACCTTGCCAATGATATTTGATTATGATATAATAAGAAATCCTAATAAAAAAGAATTAGGAGATGAAAAAGAATTTGTCGACCATATTGGCGACATATTAATTGAACTGATGGAGAAACAACTAACAGATGGTACAGCAATCATTAAGTGATAGAATAGAAACTACAATATTAAGTAATCTGTTTCACAACGAAGACTTTACTAGAAAGGCTATGCCTTTTATTGAATCTGATTACTTTACAAATAATGATGAAGCAATATTATTTGGTGAGATTGAAAAGTTTGTAGAGAACTATAAAAACTTACCTACAAAAGATACTATTTTAATCGAACTAAATGGCAGAAAAGATTTAAATGAAGAACAACTTAAAAATTTAAAACTGTTAGTTGCAGGTACTAATGATGACAAAGCTGATTTACAATGGTTGTTAGATTCAACTGAGAAGTGGTGTAAAGACAGAGCTGTACACAATGCCGTATTATCTGGTATTAAAATCTTAGACAACAAAGACCAAAAGAGAACGCCTGAGGCAATACCTGGTATTTTATCAGACGCCTTGGCAGTTAGTTTTGACAATCATATTGGTCACGATTATTTACAAGACGCAGAAAAAAGATTTGATTGGTACCACACAAAAGAGAAAAGATTTAAATTTGATTTAGATTACTTTAATAGAATTACAAAGGGTGGTGTACCAAGTAAAACACTTAACATTGCTCTTGCAGGTACAGGTGTTGGTAAGTCCTTGTTTATGTGTCATGTAGCTTCTAGTTTTTTGACACAAGGTAAGAATGTATTGTATATTACTTTAGAAATGGCTGAAGAAAGAATTGCTGAAAGAATTGACGCAAACTTATTTGATATTTCTATGGATGATATTAGAGATATGCCTAAAGAATTGTATGATACAAAAGTTGATAAGTTAAATGCAAAAACAAAAGGTCAATTAATTATCAAAGAATATCCCACAGCCTCTGCTCATAGTGGTCACTTTAGAGCATTGATAAATGAATTATCTTTAAAGAAGTCTTTTAAACCTGATGTAGTGTTTATTGATTATTTAAATATATGTGCTAGTGCAAGATTTAAAGGTGGTAATATATCATCTTACTTCTATGTAAAAGCAATTGCTGAAGAACTAAGAGGTCTGGCTGTCGAATATGATATGCCTATCTTTAGTGCTACGCAAACAACCAGAACTGGTTTTGTATCAACTGATATTGGTTTGGAAGATACATCTGAAAGTTTTGGTTTACCGGCAACTGCTGACTTTATGTTTGCTTTAATGTCTAATGAAGAATTAGAAGCGTTAGGTCAAATGAAAGTTAAACAGTTAAAGAATCGTTACAATGACCCTAGTATGAATAGGGCATTTATCGTAGGTGTTGACAGAGCTAAAATGAGATTATATGATGTAGAAAATAATGCTCAGAATATTGTTGACGCTAATCAAACCAAACAGAATGAAAACTATCCTAAGCCAGAGGACGCATACAGCAAGTTTTCAGATTTTAAAATATAGGAGTATATAATGGCAAACTTTAAAACATTTACCAATGCTTCAGCGCCTTATGAAGGCAAGAAAATCGCCATTGACATGGATAGAATTGCTTGTTTCTTTGAAGATGTATTGAAAGCAGATGAAGGTAAACATACAACCATTTGGTCAAAAGAAAATACTTGGACAGTCCAAGAAAGTTACGACAAAGTTATAGAAATAACGGAGAAAAAATAATGTTAGGTGGAAACTTGTTTAATATCCCTTACTATAGAGTACCAGTATTAAACTTTAAAAATGAAAAGAAAAAGAAGTTAGTAAATCTTTTAAAATCTTATCCTGAAGAAAGAACAGGTATACAAACTTTTACCACAAATAGGCAAACTGATAGGCAAGGTTTAGTAGATGGATTTATACAAATCTTAGGTGAAGAATTTGAAATGATATCACAACAGATAAAAAAATCTTGTTCTATTGAAGATATATGGTCTGTTACATATAATAAAGGAGATTATCATTCTCCACACAATCATGGTTCTTTAGGTCTAGCAGGTATTTTATACTTAGATTTACCTAATGGAAGCTCTGTAACAAATTATATTCAACCATGGAATAACATAGAAACAGATACTACAATTTATTATCCTTTACCTGTATCAGAGGGTCAAATTGTTGTTGTACCTCAATTTGTACAACACTTTAGTCCTCCTCATAATGCCAAAAAAGGTAAGAAAAGAATTATATCATTCGATATGAATTTTGTGCAAGGAGACAATGCCTAAAAAACAAAAAGTAAGATTTCACAAAGGTGACAAAAAGCCTGGTGGTGCTAATTTGAAGGAGAAAGACTTGTACTACACAAAAAAGATGGTTAAAAAAGGTAAGAAAATAGTATGGCATACTATCGAACATCCATCAAAGAGAATTATATCAGAATATTTTTTTGAAGAAGACGCCTCAAAGTGGGTAAAATTTCAAAATAAGAATAAGGTTTGGTTGGTCAACGGTGGCATTCCAGACTTCTTATGTCTAAAAGGTGAATTAAAGGCTTGACTTTATTACCATACTACTGTATAAATAGTGGTATGGCATTCAATATAGCGACCAGATTAGGCGTACAAAAACACTTAAAAGCGACATTATATAATATGTCGAAACCCTACTTCACTAAAATGCAAGAGGGTGCCTTTTTCTGTGACGACACTCCTGTTTCTTCCTCAAAAATACATACTGTAAAAGTATCTACTGCCAATTTCGTGGCAATCAAACCTTTATTAAATAAAGATAAAGCAAAAGAAGTTAGCAGAGGTGGTAAGAAGTCGGCTGATGTTGACTTTGGTGTTGGTACATTAAGATTTTTAGAAACAGGTAAAGTTTCAGTTAGTGCCTCAGACGGACAAACAACCGCCAAACAAGAACGAGCTTCACTAGAAATGGTGAAAAGAGTTTTACAAGAAAACAAATCATACGCTACACCTCAAATGATTGCCAAAGATAAACCATTCTTTGATAGATTAATGAAAGTATATCCTGAAATCAATGATGTTTGGTTACAAGGTCTACACGCACAAGGTGTTAAGATGAAATCTTTATATGCAGGTTCTGGTTTTACAGAAATCAATAGAGATGGTGGTTTTATGGACTTCATCTCAACTTTAATTAGAACTAAATTTGGTATCAGTAAAAAAGACGCATGGAATCCTGCTGACATTTGGTTAATTAAAGATGAAACAAAAGTTAGAAAAAAATTATTAGAAAGTGTAAGTGGTTCTAATCCTAGTGTCAGTAGATTAAATGATACTATGAGAGTGATGTATAAAAACAAAACACTTGTAGGTGTATCACTCAAAGCTGTTTCAGGTAAGACTGCTAAATGGGAAAATGTAAATACAGTTTCTAACATACCTCAATCTGAAAAACTTAAATTAAAAAGTGTCAGAATGGATTTTACAAATAAAAATGATGGCACATTAGGTACCTCTGATACGGTAATTACAGTTATGGCTGGTCAATCAGGTGCTAAGTTTCAGTTAAGACAAAACTCAAAAGGTTTTAATAACTTAAAGTTTGAACCAACAAAGATAGGTGCTACTTCAGCCAGACTAGGTAAAGTACCACTAGATATGTTAGCACGATTGTTACCAGAATATAAGATTACCAATTTTAAAAACAACTGGCGATTATACCCACAAACCGCTGGTGAGTTTAAAGATGTACAAAAGATATATGCAGATAGATTCAAAGCAATCAACGGTGATGTGGATACTGGTATTACAAATACACAGTTTATTGAGAGTATGACCAAGTCATTTAAATCAGCTGACCAGAATAATGGTGTATCAACATCTAAATTACAGCAGTTAGATTTTGTATATTATATTATGCAGATAAGAATGAGTGAAAGAAACGAATTATTGACTAATATGTTGTACCTGGCAGAGAAAAAAGGCGCTCAATTTGCACCTTTTGGCAAATTATATTAAAAAAGTGCTTGCCATGACCAGCGGAATATGTTATAATACCAGTATTAAATCGTATAAATAGTATTGTATGATTTGTTAATGGGTATTTGAATATTATATAAATGGATAAATTGGAGAACAAATGTTTAGTTTTAAAGGCTTTTTCACACAGGAAAAGAACACACACCTCGAACACTTAGAAGACGATATAATTAATCGTGGTTCACAAGGTGGTGTAAATGCAATCAACTTCCTAAATTCAGTACGAAATATGCTTGCCGGCAATATTGGTGGTAAGTTAAATATGTCTGTAAAATGGGACGGTGCACCGGCCGTATTCTGTGGTACTAATCCAGAAAATGGTAAATTCTTTGTAGGAACAAAGTCAGTATTCAACAAAACTCCTAAAATCAACTATACACCAACTGATATAAGACGAAATCATGGTGGTGAACTCGCTAACAAACTACAAGTGTGTTTGAGAGAACTACCGAAATTGGGGTTAGATGGTATTTACCAAGGAGATTTACTTTTCACAAGAGGTGATTTAAAGGCCGTTGCTATTGACGGTGAAAAAATGATTACCTTTACACCTAATACAATCACTTATGCTGTACCAGCAGGTAGTGATATTGCAAAAAGAATAGCCAGAGCAAAATTAGGTATTGTGTTTCATACAAAGTATTCAGGTAAAACAATGTCATCTTTAACTGCCGGTTTCGGTAGTATCAAAGGTCAAGGTCCTGCTTCCGTATTTTTAGCGTCAGCAGCTTTTACAGACACATCTGGTTCAGCAACATTTAATAAATCAGAGTTAAGTAGATTTGACGGATTAATAAGAATGGCTCAAGGGTCATTGAATAAAGCAAAACCTATGTTAGATGAAATATCTAAATCATCTATGAGTGACCAACTATCTGTTGGTTACAGATTAAAAACATACTTCAATTCTTATATTAGAAACTCAAAACAAGGCATGGACAAAGTTGCAGTAATGCAAAAGTCATTTAGAGATTATTACGAAAACTATTTACAATCAGAAATAGATTCAAAGAAAACAGATAAAGGTAAAGAAAAGTATATCAAAGCACAGAAAGATGGTTTACTTTTTATTGATAGAAATAAACAAGCATTATACTTTGCAATTGCAAGTCATATCAGTTTAGGTAATGCAAAGAACTTTTTAATATTAAAATTAAATCAAGTACAAAGTATTGGTCATTTCTTACGAACACCAACTGGTTACAAAGTAACAGCGCCTGAGGGTTTTGTTGCAGTTGACAGAGTTGCTGGTGCAATTAAACTTGTAGATAGATTAGAATTTAGCAGAGCAAACTTTACAATAGCTAAAGATTGGGTAAAAGGATAATGATTAGATTACTTGATTGGTATTACAGTACATTAGAACACATTGGTGTTAAACTAGGTGGTTTTGCATGGCAAAAAAGATGGTGTAATAGAGAAAAAGGTACAGGCTACTGGAGAAGTAGAACACAACCACCAAAATATTTAAGCGGAAAAGGTAAGTGATGTATCAGAGAATAGAAGGATTTAAACAATACTTTTTTGAGGCAATCAACGGACCTAAAATCATTATGATTGGTGGACCAGGCTCAGGTAAATCTACCTATTCAGAAATTATTACTAAAGAGTTAGGCATTCCACATATCTACACAGGTGAAATGTTAAGAGCAATCTCAAAACAAAACACCGAAGATGGTAGAATTGTTAAAAAATTATTAGACCAAGGTAAGTTTGCACCAACACCATTGACAATTAAAATTGTTAAACAAAGATTAGAAAAACCAGACGCACAAAAAGGTTATATCTTTGATGGTTTTCCTAGAAGTGTTGAACAAGCTGAGATGATGGAAGAACAAGGTATTGAATATGACCATGTTGTAAACCTTGTGGTGTCCGAAGAAGAAATTATTAAGAGATTAACTGCCAGAGGTAGAGAAGATGACACACCAGAGATTATTAAAAAAAGATTGGCAACATACGAAAAAGAAACAAGACCTTTATTGACATACTACAAGAATGAAATAATAAATATTAAAGCAGAGGGTAATACACCTGAAGCTATTGCAAAAGAAATAGTAAAGAAAGTAACATGAAAACATACGACCAAATTAGATACTTAGAAGAAGGATTATACGACCCTAATATATTTAAGGCATTCTTTCTTGCAGGTGGTCCTGGTTCAGGTAAAACATTTGTAACTAGAAGTGCATTTGGTGGAATGGGTTTAAGAATGATTAACTCAGACCAAGCATTTGAAAGTGCCTTAAAAAAGAATAATTTATCTTTAAAAATGCCTGAAGATGAGGCAGAGGCTAGAGATATATTAAGAGCAAGAGCAAAAGGAATGACAGGTACAATGTTAGATATGTCTATCAAAGGTAGATTGGGTATGATTGTTGATGGTACTGGTAGAGATTACGATAAGATTAATCAACAAGTTGGTCATTTAAAATCTTTAGGTTATGATTGTTATATGGTTTTTGTGAATACAAGTTTAGAAGTTGCATTGGAAAGAAATGCACAAAGAGAAAGAAGTGTACCAGAATATGTTACAAGAAAATCATGGACAGCTGTACAAAGTAATATAGGTAAGTTTCAAAATTTATTTGGTATGTCTAATATGATTATTGTTGACAACAACCAGAGTGATAGAGAACTAACAACAGTTACTATGAACAAATGTTCTAAAGTAGTTAGAAGATTACTTACAAACAAAGTTAAGTCATACACAGCAAAAAGGTGGATGGCAACAGAGAGAAAATTAAAAAGAAGATGAGATTTAAAGATTTTATAAACGAAAGCATTATTGATATACCTAGAAGGACTTATGCGCCTAAGGTATTTGATGACGCTGACACAAAAAATCCGAAGATTAAGGCTAGTGTAAAGGCTCAGATTCAGGCTCAGTTAAAAGAGTTTGAGTCAGAGTACCCAATTTTAAAAACTTCTTTGATAGGTTCTATACTTACGAAACGATATAGAAATGACGCAGACTTGGACATCAATATTTTATTTGATGTACCTGGGGACAAACAAGAACTAGAACGATTAAGACTGTCCAAAAAGTATTTGTCTGCTAAGACTGCCGGTAATGTCCAAGGTAAATTGATACCTGGTTCTGAGCACCCTATCAACTTTTATTTTATTACAGATAAAGAAACATACGAAGACCAAAACAAAAAGGCTGACGCTGTGTTTGATATCGAAACAGATAAGTTTGTAAAAAGACCAGAAGACTTTAGTTTTGACACAGGTTTATACATCAAAGACTTTGAGAAAAAAGTACAAGAGTTGGATGTAATTAAAGGTAATTTAAAAAGAGATATTATTGATTATGATGAACTAACAGAATTAAATCCAGATGATATTTTAAATCTACAAGATAGAATTAATACAAAGTTAGAAGAAATAGAAGACAGTATCAATGATATTGTAAAAATTGGTGACGGTGTTGACGCAGATAGAAGAGCTGCATTTGATAAAGATATGACACCAGACCAAATACAAAAGTTTGGTATTAAGAATAGATTACCTAAAAATGTTATCTATAAGATGTTAGAGAAATACCACTATTTAACTTTCTACAAAAAATGTAAAAAGATTTTAGATGATGGTAAAGTAACAGACGCAGAAATAGATAGTTTAAAAGAAGCAAAAGGTAAGTCAGTTGCATTTACATTTGGTAGATTTAATCCACCAACTATTGGACATGAGAAACTTATAAACAAAGTTAAATCTGTGCCAGCAAACGATTACAAAATTTATTTAAGTAGAAGTGAAGACCCTAAAAAGAATCCACTATCTCCTAGAACTAAACTAGATGTAATGAAAAAGATATTTCCAAGTCACGCAAGAAATATTGAAATCAATACAACTAATATGATTTTAGATATATGTACTAAATTATACAATCAAGGTTATACAGATGTTAACATGGTTGTAGGTAGTGATAGAGTAAGAGAATTTGAAACCATCATTAAGAAATATAATGATGTAAAATCCAGACATGGATATTATAACTTTGACAACATTAAAGTTGTTTCTGCCGGCGAAAGGGATCCTGACGCCGAGGGAGCAACAGGTATGAGTGCAAGTAAAATGAGGGCTGCAGCTGCCAAAGGTGACCTAGCAAGTTTCAAAAAAGGTTTACCAAGAAACGCTGACGCAGAAAAGATTTTCAAAGATGTCCGAAAAGGTATGAACTTGGCCGCTAATTATTTACATATGCCAGTAGTAAGACCGATTGCAAGTATGGAAGAATTTGAACAACAACAAATAAGAGACCTTTACATAAGAGAAATGATATTTAATATTAATGATGAAGTTGATTATATCAAAGAAGATGTTAAAGGTAAGGTGGTACGAAGAAGTACAAACTATGTCGTACTAGAAGATAACAAAAACAATTTACACAAAGCATGGATTTGGGATTGTATCCCAATCGCAGCTGATAGAGAGGTAGAAGTGAGAGAACATGATTTAGATGTCGATTACGGCTTCGAAGCAGTATCAGAAATTAAAGAAGATTTAGACGCTCAACCACAAGATAGAGATGTTAAGAAAAAAGATGGCACACAGCCTAAGAAGTATTACAAAAACCTATCAAAAGATACAAAGAGTAAGAGAGCTGACTTCTTTAAAAAGAATAATGATAACAAAGAAGCCCCAGGCGACAAAGACGCAAAAACAAAACCAAGTATTCATACTAAGAAGTATAAAAAGATGTTTGGTGAGATGAAGAAAGACTTACAAGACGCTTGTTGGACAGGTTATAAACAAGTTGGTATGAAGAACAAAGGTGGTAAACAAGTGCCAAACTGTGTTCCAGAGAGTATGAGTGTTGAAGACGCAAGAAAAGTAGAAGGTTTTATATCAGATTCATATGAAATAGGTAAAGATTATGCTGACCATACTAAGAGAGTTACACCTGGTCAGAGCGTAGAAGTAAAGAAAGTCAAAGGTTTTATAGACAAAACATCTAGTCCTGATATAAAAGATATTAAAGAATGGGAAGCTTCAGATGAAACCGTTTATAAATATAGAGAAAGATACAAAGAAGAATGGCAACAAAAACTAAAAGAAGTTGTTGCTAAAATGATAGAGAAACTATAATGAAAACTTTTAACGAGTACGAAAATATTGATGAATCTTGTGAAGAATGTATATTCGAGCATGAAGCTGAGGGTATATATGAATCAGAATATCAAGGCAAGAAAGTTAAATTGAATGACCCTATTAGAGGTGGTTCAAAGAAATTTTATGTCTATGTAAAGAATGAAAAAGGTAATGTTATAAAGGTTTCATTTGGTGACACAACAGGTTTAAGTATTAAAAGAGATGACCCAGCAAGAAGAAAGTCGTTTAGAGCAAGGCACAATTGCGACAATCCAGGTCCTAAAACTAAAGCTAGATATTGGTCGTGCTACCAATGGAGAGCAGGAGCAAAGGTAAACAACTAATGGCATACAGACAAAGAATGAGTGACTTGCTGGAACAAGTAAGAAACCCAAAACAAGAAGTACAAGAGGCAGGTCCTAGTGATTATTTAAAATCAAAGATGACCGATACTCAAATCAATAACATCAAAAAAACTTGGGCAATGAAGACAGCAAAAGATGTCACACCTGCCATTAAGAAGATGATTAAAGATTTAGATATTCCAACTCAACTTGCAATTAAACACGCAAATATTAATCAGATTTCAAAGTTAATCGAAGAAGACCACGAAATATCTATGGCACAAGGTGAACTAAAAGCTATTTCATCAAAGGCAAATGACCTTGCTAATATGTTATCAACTAAATCAGATGATACAGATGAATTAGAAGCATGGGTACAATCTAAAATTACAAAAGCAAAAGATTACATTGCTTCAGTTTCAGATTATCTAACACATAATCCTGGTCATCAAAACGAAGAATTAGTAAAAGAAAACTTTAGTACATCTCAGATTGCTAGACTTAAAAAAGAGTACGAAGTATTAAGAGGTAAAAAGATTTCAGTTGCAAATGCAAACAAACTATCACAAATGTTTAAAAACATTCCAGATAGTGGTCTAAAAGATATATTCAAAGCAGATATACCATTCTTATCTGTTATGGCTATGACAAAAATGATACAAAAAGGTATCCCTAGACCAGCAGGTGTTAAATTAAATTTAGAAGAAGTAGAAATACTAGATGAAGCTACACAAGATTACCTAGAAATTACAGAGGGTGCAATTGATAGTAAAAAGTTTGACAGTTTAAAAAGAGGTGATACAATGACTATCACTTACAATTCAACTATGTCAGGTACATCTAAAATGAAATTTGTTGTAAAGAGTAAAAGTAGAAGTGCTAAGTACAACACAGATAAAGTAACAATGTATCCTGATGGTAAACCAAATATGGCAAGATACTTCTTATATAAAAGAGCAAATGGTGAAGTATCAATGGCAACAGGTGATATGGCCGCTTCAATGATGAAAGTTGAAGAAGTTGCTGAAGGTAGAATGTCAGAGATTGACGCAATGGTAAAAGCTGGCAAGTCAGCAGCCGAGATTGCAAAAGAATTAAAATTAAATGTTAGAGATGTTAAAGCTATTTTAGGTGAAGAAAAAGAAGACGAGGCAGAAAAGCAACCGTCTGTAAAAGAAGAACCTAAAGAAGACGATAAAGAAAAGTTAAAGACTGAACTTGAAAAGAAAGACGCTGAGATTGCAGCTTTAAAACAAAAAGCTGAAACAGAAAAAGCAAAAACTGTTAAAAAGGAAACTGAAAAGTTAGTAAATCCTGAAACAGGCGAACCTTTACTACAAGTTGGTATTGCATACAAACATTTAAAAGATAAAATGAGTAAGCAACAATCTGAACATTTTGAACAATACATGGTAGAATATACTACACAACAAATCAAAATGGCATATGGTGTTGCAAACGATAAGAGATACAAAGGTGGTAACTACTCAGGCGCTGTTAAGGCAATTGAGAAGATTGCAAAAGGTTTATCAAATCATCCAGATGTTCAAAAGGTTTTAAAAAGAACTAATGAAGAACTATCTGAAATGGCAAAAGATAAAGCATATGCAATTGGTATGTCAACTGCTAAAAAGAAATACAATGATGAGCCACCATTAGAGAAACAGACAATCAAAAAAGGACATGAGATTGCTGATAAACTAATGGGTATGAAAAAAGAAGGAACAATCAAAGAATATAAAAAGATGACAGTTACTTTTAATTCTATGGCTGATATGGCAAAAGCTTCTACTGATTTGGCAAAACAAGGTTTTACTATTAATGCAACAGGTATGGTAATGAAAGTTGACGGTAAGGGTGCAGACCTTAACAAGTATGGTACAGACTTACAAAACTTTTATAAAGCAAAAGTAAAAGCAGAATCTTTAGATGAAGGTAAATTTACAAGATATTCAGACTTACTTGTTCAATTAGGCAGAATGAAACAAGCAAAAGATAAACAAGGTGAGATGAATACTCAAAAAGAAATTGATAAAGAAAAAAGAAAATTAGGTATTAATGAGGACCATCCATCAAAAGAGATGTTTGAATCACTTGCAGCTTTAAAAAAGAAAGCAGACAAATCAGGAATGCCTTATTCAATATTAAAAAAAGTTTTCGATAGAGGTATGGCCGCTTGGAAAGGTGGACATAGACCAGGTGCTAGTCAGCACCAATGGGCATACGCTAGAGTAAATTCATTTGTAACAAAATCCTCAGGAACCTGGGGTGGTGCAGACAAAGACTTAGCTGCCAAAGTAAAAGGAGAATAAAGATGAGTTATTTAGAAAGTAAAAGTGGTAGCATGAGCGAAGTCGTTAAAGAAATGCAAAAGCATATTAAAGACAATGCCTACCAAGATATGTTTAAAAAAGAATTAGAAAAGACTGGCAAAGGTATCGGCGCAATGTCTGATATGGAAAAGAAAGACTTTTTTAACAAGTTAGATAAAAAATATAAAGGTAAAGACGAGGCTAAAGTTGATGAGTTAACTAAAGGCCAAGAAAAATTACCACCTGCTTTACAAAAAGCAATCAAAGCAAAAGAGAAAAACGAAGACTTAGATAGTAAAGATAAACCTACTGTAAAAGATGTTGCTAATCAATTGAAGAAGGCCGTAAAAGCACATGGTCAACAATCAAAAGATTTAGAAAAAGCAATGAAGTCTGAGGAAGAAAGTTTCGATATAGAGAAATTAAAAGAAGATGTTAATACTCTATGGTCTACAGCTGGTGATTCTATGGAAGAAATGAAGGAAAAAGCAAAGTATATGAAGGCACAAGATAAAGACGCCTCTACAACTGAGCCGGAAAGTGGTGATTCTGATGACGAATCAGATAAAGAAAAAACAGGAAAGACCTTGGTTGGTAGTAAAAAGACTAAAATTGAAACAGAACCTAAGGTAGACTACGAAAAGTAGTACCTGGTATCAAAAAAAACTTCAAAAAAAGCGAAAAAAGCTGTTGCCAAATGGTAAGGAATATGTTATTATATACACATAATAAAGAAGGATAACACTATGAATAACTTACCAAGAATATATTTAGATATGGATGGCGTCCTTTTCGACTTTGTGAAGAACATTGAAAAGACTACTGGTCTTACGATTGACCAATGGACTAACCTTGGTAGAAAAGAGCGATGGGATCCAATCATTGCAAACAAAAAGTTTTGGTCTGACGGACCATGGCTAAACGAGGGCAAGAAACTATTTGCCTTTGTAAAGAAATATCAACCTCATATATTAAGTGCCTATGTAGAACACGCACATGACCCTAATTGTGTACCAGGCAAAAGAAAATGGGCTATGAGAAATACTGGTATACCTAGTAACAAAATCAATCTAGTAATGAGAAGTCAAAAAAAGAACTTTGCAAGTCCTGGTTCTATTCTAATTGATGATTACGAAAAGAATACCAAAGAATTTAGTGCTAGAGGCGGCACAGGTATTACATTCAAAACAGCCTCTCAAACTATCGCAGAGCTTAAAAAGCTAGGTTTCAAGTAACCATCTCTTATAAATAGTCCTGTTATATAACGAACAAGTTAACTTTTATAAAAGGAGATAAGATATGAGTTTATGGGGAGCAACCGACTCTGACGAATCTAAACCTAAAAACTTAACAACAGCTGAAAAATTAGAAGTTAGCGCTTCTTCAAAAGGCTGGGTTAGAGAAGCAGGTTCAAGATTATCAGGTAACGGTAACACATCAGCACAACCGGAAGTATTAGTTGCTATGAGAAATTTAGCAGTTAAATTGGGTGCGGCTGATATTACAGAAATTGAATGGATTACAACAGCGGCTGATAAATCAGCAGGTTTTACTCTTTCAGCAAGACTAAGATTTAACGAAGCAGTTGATGTAGTAACAACAGGTGGTACACCTACTTTAGCAGTAACTAACGGAAACCAAGGTTCTGGTACAGGTAGAGGTCCACACGCATTAGCATATGCTTCAGGAACAGGTACTAACGAATTAGTATTCTCATTAGTAATTGGAGCCGCTAACGCAGCTACAAACGCAGATGATGTATTAGTTTTCGGTGCTAATCCATTAGCATTAAATAGTGGTACTATCAAAGACGCAGGAACAACTACTAACGCAACTATCACAAGTGCGGCTGGTATTGGTACAGCGGCTGGAACTTTAACAGTTGTAGCATAATAAAAATAATTTATAAGGGCGCTTTCGGGTGCCCTTATACATATAAGTACATTAATAAAGTGGTCTGTGTATATGCACAGAGTAGCATTCCCCAAAAAGGGGGTTAACAGGAGAAAAAAATGGCAGATAAAAAAATCACCGCCTTAACAGACTTAGGCGATAACTTAGCAGCGGCAGATTTACTTCATGTAGTAGATGACCCGTCTGGAACACCAGTAAATAAAAAAGTAACGGCGGAAAATGTTTTCAATAACATTCCAAGTTACCTTGGTTTAAAACAAACTTCTCAAGCAATTACAGCAGACGGTTCTACAACTACAGCAGTTGATGTAACATCAGCAGTAACAGAGGTAAACGCAACATCAGCTACACACAGTTGTGCTATGGCAGATGGTACTGATGGTCAAATTAAAATTATAATTAATACATCAACTTCAGGTACAAACGCAATCACAGTTACACCAGCTAACTTTTCAAATACAAACTTCATTCTTAACGCTAAAGGCGAAACAGCAGTATGTATTTTTAAGTCATCTAAATGGTATGTAATTGGTGGTAACGGTGTAACTGTAACAGCTTAATTGTAATTAAAAAGGAAAATATAAAATGACTATATCTACAAGTGACTTGACAGGTGAAAGACAAGTTTTAGAAAAAGACTTTGAAGCTTTATCAAGTAGAATTAAACAAGTTGACCAAGAGTTAATACAAATGAAAAGTAATTTAAATGCTGTTCATGGTGCAATTCAACAGGTCGATAAGTTAATAGCTTTATCTGAAAAAAGTGGAAAAGAATTACCTAAGGATAAAGAGAAGGCGCTAAACATAGCGACAAGTTAATGAAGAAATTTAAGAGTTTTGTAAAAGAAGAAAATCTTAAAGACTTTGAGGAAGATGTTCTTGCTGAAAGTCCACCTAATACTGCTGACGCTATGAAAAGGCACAAGGCAGGTAAGGCTGGGTTTACAGATAAAGCACATTTAAAAGCAAAGGGCTTGATACCCCGAAGCGACGGAACAAAAAAAGTATCAGATAAATATAAGTAGAGGAAAATTAAATGAAAACATTTAAACAAATGCTAAAAGAGGACCACGGTAATTACCAGGGCGGCCAAGTTGGCGTAGCTACTGCTAATTCAGCTGAGGACTCGAACATTGGTGCTCACAATATTGAGAACGCTGATGTTTTAAAAAGAGTAAATGCTTTTGTTTCTTCAATTTGCCAACAGGAATATATGAATCCTCAAGCAGCTGTTGAACAATTAGCAAACAAACTAAAAACAATTGGCCTAGAAGTAGGCGATATGAAATTAGAAGGTGATAACGGTAAAGTGACTGCTGAAGTAAAACAATTCGGCGGAAGATTTGGTAAAGACTCAGATGGTGCCGACTTAAATGATGATGGTATATCTCATAGAAAAGAAGGTGGTTTAAAGTTAGAAGTAACTTACGAAACCCTAAAAACAGGTTCATCAAGAGTTTACGCCAAGTTAGTTTAATACTAGTTAGGAGTAAAGATGTTCAGAGAGATTACGAAAGATAATTGGTTATTATTTGCACAAAGCAATTATGACAATCCTACCGTAGAAAAGGATAAGGAGTTTTATGATGATATTAAGAGGTTCAAATATCTTAAAAGACTCTTTCGTAAATATAAGGTCACAGGTAACCTTAAACTAAGATTGGTATTAAACCATATCATAGTTTTAAATAATGTTTTTGGTGTAGAAACGGCTTGTACACTTCTATTGTTTAAGATAGATAAACCATACTGGCCAGCATTAAAATCATTTCTCAATTACCTAGAATATCTATATCCACATGAACTTAATGGTGTAGAAGAAGATATGAAGATAACCAAAGAATTAAAGGAACTGTAATGGCGAGTAGAGGAATAGATTTTTTAATAACTTACAGAGTGGTCAAACTATTGGTAACTCCTTTTGAAAAACAAGAGGCGTTTAAGTTTGGTATTATTGATGAAAAAGGTAAAGTATTAAAAAAATATAAATCACTAAAGACTGAAAAGGAAAGAAAATCTTACACATTGTTAAATAGATTTGTCTTTAACCTAAAAAGAATTTTACAAAAGGTTGGCCTAGGTGGCAAACTTGGTTCTTTTGCAGTTGCATTGGCACTTCTTATAAAAGAAGATAAGTCATTTGCCACACATAAAACTTTAATTGAATCTACAGTTATTAAATATTTAAAAGATGAAAATTTATTTGAAGAAATGTTAAACGAAGTTAGAGAAATACCAGAAATTGACGCAGAACCATTTATGGTTTGTTTTGGAATGAGTGTATATGAAAAAGACGGCGAACTGGTAACGGAGAACGATTATGCCAAAACATTATAAAGAGATGATGGACGAAATCATCAATAAGATGGATGAAGACGCACCAGCTAACGCAGTTGCACATGGTGGTGTTGACATGAATCCAACAGGTAAGAAAAAGAAAAAAGACGAAGTGCCAGCTAAATTAATGGATGTCATTATGAAAAGAATGTCTGGTAAAATTAAAGAAGACAACGATAATAACAATGTTGTTTTAAAAGGTGTCTTAGATAAATTAGATAAATTAGATGAAGCAATTGATAGAGCTTCTGGAATAGTAAAAGAAAAAGTAGAATTTGTCGAAGATAAAGAATATAAAGGCTTTAAGACAAAGTATGATAAAAAAGTTTAAAGAATACCTAGGCGGATTTCGTATAGGTAACTTAGATAGTATGTCGCCTATTGCAAGTATAGGAGATATGAAACCACCAAAAGGTGCTGGTGATAAAGACACTAGAGGTGTAGGTTTAAATGCAGCTAAGAATAGAATTGCAAGAAAACCAGGACAAAAGGCAGGTTCAGATAAACACTCCGACCTTTACACAGATGAGAATCCAAAAGGAACAATTCACGGACTAGGTTTTACAGACTCGGCTAAGGCCAAAGAATCTATAAATAAAATAAAAGGTTCAGGTAAAACCCATGCACACAAAATGCAAGCTGCTATTGCAATGTCGCAAAGAGCAAAGGTGGCCAGTCAAAGGGCAAAAGACCCTCAAAAGAAAAAAGACTTAGGCGCAGCTCACAAAGTCTATCAATCATATATAAATCAAAATAAAAAGAAGGACTAATATGGAACTAGTAATAGCTTTAGCGATGAAATTTTGGCAATGGTCAATCCTAATTGCCCTAATTATAATAGGTTTTATTGTAAACTTATTTGATAAAAAAGACAATAGTAATAGAGTAAATTTTAAATATACAGAAATGCCTCATATGAGACCATTACCTATTAAGACAAAAGATAAAGGTTTCTGGAAAGGTATACTAATGTGGTTACTTGGTGTAAGACATTGGGAAATTGTAAAAGATTTTACCTTTGATTTAGAAGGTAAAAAGTATGTCATACCTAAAGGATTTAAATTTGATGGAGCTTCAATTCCGAAGTTTCTTCATACATTTTTATCCCCGATTGGCGTACTATTAATGGGGGGACTTGTACACGATTATGCTTACAAGTATCAGACCCTATTAATGGCAGGTCCAAAGAAACAAACCATGGGTATCATAACTCAAAAGAGAGCAGACGAAATCTTTAGAGATATTGGTATTGAAGTAAACGGTTTTTTTCTTATGAACCAATTAGCATACTTGTCACTAAGACTAGGTGGTTTTATGGCGTGGAATAAGCACCGTAAAGTCAATGCTAAAATTAAATAAAACAAAGAAGGAGGTTCAAGTATGAACTGGATAGTAAGTAGAATAAAAGAGATGTCAAGTTGGTCAGGCGCAGCCTTGATTGGTATTGGTGCAATGATTATATTAGGAGGTCCATTTGTCAGTATGCTGGCGTGGGCAGCTGTGATATGGGGTATTATATCCATAGTAAAAAAGGACTGAATCGATGGGAATTAGATTATTTTTTATAGGACTTATAGTCACCGCCTTAGCCGGCGGTGGCTTCTATGTTATGAAGTTGCAAAAAGATAATGCAATACTAAAAGCAAATGCTATTAAATTAGAGAGTGCAATTTCAGACCAAAAAACACTAATAGAAAACCAAAAAAAAGACTTTGAGTCGATACTAACGGCTAACAAAGAAATGAATGACCTGATTGGTAAATTAAAAACAGATTTTGCCGATTTAGATAAACGATTTAATAAAAAGAATAGAGATGTTGGTTTACTTGCAATTCAAAAAACAAAAGCAATTGAAAGAATTACTAACGCTGCTAGTGTCAAAGCTAACAGATGTATAGAAATCGCAAGTGGTTCACCATTAACGGAGAAAGAGATTAATGCTACAAAGAAGTCTGAAATCAATACAGAGTGTCCTTCTATCGCTAATCCTAATTACATTCCTTACTAGTTGTAGTAGTGTAAAAGAATTAAGCATATTTAAAGAAGAAGTACCAAGAGCTAAACTTAATTTAGATAAACCAACTCCATTACAAATGGAGCAACTTCAATGGCATATTATTACAAGTGAAAATGCCGCTGAAGTATTTGCTAAATTAGAAGCTGATGGTATAGACCCGGTGTTATGGGGTTTGACAGATAAAGACTTTGAATTACTAGCAAAAAACTTTGCACAAATTCGTAATAAAATGGTAGAAACAAATGCCATATTAGATAAGTATAAAGAATACTACGAGAGTGAAGAAGATAAAGATGACACGAAAAACTAATACAATGTTAATAGGTTTGTTAGGTACCATATTAATGGGACTGGCTACCTGGACATTGGTAACATTGATAGAACTACAAACTTTAATGTATATGTTACAGACAGAGTTAGAAAATGTTGACAAACAATTTGGCCGAGTTTATAATTTCATTGATTCTGTAAGACAAAAGTAATGGATATAGTAGAAGTCTTAAATAAATATGGTTTTGCCACGATAGCCGCCATTGGCTTAGGTTGGTTTATTTACTTTATTTACATAT
>Ga0209535_1001028_pt1 | contig 19131 bp, 20 predicted proteins | sample LinPmetageLP28_FD_184041 | JGI IMG/M metagenome (GOLD analysis project Ga0209535, IMG submission 184041) | Marine viral communities from the Pacific Ocean - LP-28 (SPAdes) (version 2) | ecosystem: Environmental > Aquatic > Marine > Oceanic | place: Pacific Ocean | collected 2009-08-22
TTTATAAATTTAATATTAATAATAAAAATATATTATTAATATTATATTATGAGTCAAATATATTTAGATTTAAATAGGATAAATTCTAAAAGTAAAAATAATAATGAAACAAACACATGGGACATAGATTTAAAACAAATACTAGATTTACCAGCTGGGACAGAGATCGCCATCCAAAATAGTTTTATAAATCAGAAGGGAGTAGAAGGAGCCAGTATAGAAATAGAAAAAGATTATAGTGAAACGATATCGTGTAATGTCTATACAACTGAGGATTTTCACATGATACCAGACCAAACACCTTATAAACAGAGAGCCGGTCCTACATTATATCTCGCTAGTTTTGGGATCTTTAATGATGGAGGATTATTTACTGGAGGTTTTCCAGCAGACTATATAAATAATATAGAACCAAACGCCCACGCAGTTATGGGAGGGTCTGGTGTCCCTATGATTTTATATGAGGTTATTAATGATGGGGGTACTTTTTTAGGTAGTCCCATATTAGTAGATAGACATTTTACTATTAAAAAAGGAGTATATGGTATTAATCAAATAGCAGATTTAATAACAAAACAAATAACTGGTTTTATTAAATTAGATAGATTTAATAATTATGTTGATACAACACCAGTAGCAGAACAAACAAAAGGAGGGATATACACTGGTAATATATCAGAACAAGGTGGGCTATTAACAATCTTAACTAATGATAATGGGGGGGTTTATCCAGCAAATAATCAACCTGCTAATGCAGCTGGTAATTATACCAAAATATTTATCCCATTAAAAGAACATCATACAAATTTTACAGCAGATCCAAAAGCAAAAATACAAATTAATATGGCTGATTATATAGCACAAGGTAGAGCTTATGGAGTTTATTTTAATAATCAACGAGCTCAGTTCGCAGCTCATGTAGAAGATGCAGAAGATTATAAAAACGTAACAGATTATAAATTAGGAGATATAGGATATACTATAGGAGCACCATCTTTTAATATTAGTTATGATTCTGATAGAAATGGTTTTACATTAAATTCACTTCATCAACCTTTTAGACCTCCTACTCATGATTTTATGGCTAATCCTATTAGTAATGCTGGGAGTGAATGTATTATGATTAAAAATATAGCAAGAAATCCAGAATTATTTAGTCCTACTAATGGAGGGGGGACTCAACTCTTACGCCGTCAAACCTACTCAACACTATTAAGACCAGTAACTAGAATAGGCGGATCTAGTATTCATAATTTTGGTAAAGCTACTGCATTAAAATTAGGTGATGTTCCTAATATTTCTATAGAAGCAAATGCAAGATTCCAAGATTATTTTAGTAATGACGCAAAATCTAAAGAAGCATGGAGAGAAACTTTATGGTATAAATTAGGTTTTACATACGAACAACTAAACGACGACGAACATAAAGAACAATTCCAATCATACAATAACCCAGTAGTTAATATGATAGGGATTACTACCGATGCAAAATATGACCCTAGTATTTTACAAAGTATCTCAAGTCAAGTTAATCCTAATGAATGCGAACCAACCTATAGCACTGGTAAAGCAGTAGCTATAAGGGGGATACAAGTTTTTAACGAGGTAGATATAGGGACTCCTCAATCTAAACTAGCTCCTAACTATCCAGCCCCAGACGCCGATATAATATATTTATCCAGGATTAACATGTATGAAGGTAGTATATATGCAGGTAAAGCTACAGCAATAAATGTAACTACTACTAGCAGACCTATTATAGCAAGAAATCTCCCAACACTTTCTATATATGGTTATTATTTAATTACTGGTTCTATAGTACCAGACCAAAATGATATAGTTAAAGAAGGAGATAATCTACCTCTATTAGGTGTAGTCCCTAAGAGTAGTTTATCTAACCAAGATTTTTTTAGTACTAATAATGAAATAACACATACATTAAGTTCAGATCTAAAAATAAGTAATATTAAAATAACTATATTAAACCCAGATTTAACTCCCCCAGAGTTAGAAGAAAATAGTTCAGTATTACTCAGAATAACAAAGCCCATACCCTTGACTAATAAATAATCATTCGTTTATAGTAATATAGTAATATAAACTAATAATATACCCTATTATCATTCTTTAAATACTAATATATACTACATTTAATATATATTACTTAAAGAAGAATAATATAAAAATTTTTATATTATTCTTTAAGTCTTAATATAAACAAAACATTAATAATATCACTATATTATAGTAATATATACTACTTAAAAGAACCCATATTAATATACTACAAATTATTCTTTAATATTTTACTTATTTTTCTTTTGGTATTATTTCATAAAATCTTTTATCAACTTTTTTTATTGTAGGCATATCAAAATTATAATTAAGACTATTATAAATATCTTTAGCCTCGTCTAAAAACTTACTATTTTGTTTTTTAATAGTATTTTTATATTTTAATGGGGTCATTTTATCCAATTTAGATTTATTTTTTTGATAACTTTTTTTTGTTTTCTCTAATAAATCATTAATTTCTTCTTTTAATATCATAAATTTTTGTTTTGTTGGGGTCGGTTCATTTGCTTTTTTAATTCTTTCCTTTTTATCTTTTCTTTCTGTCTTTAATTTTTCTTCTTCTTTTTTAATTTCTTTTTTTTCTGATTTCTTAGCTTTATCTTCTTTTTCTTTTTTATCTTTTTCTCTTTCTTTTATAAATTCCTTTTTAGTACCTGTTTTATCAGATTCTAAATCTATATAATTTAAAAAATTTGTTCTAAATAATTTTAAAAATACTTCTTGTTTAGGTTTATCAAATTCATTTAACTTAATTCTTGATGGTATGCTATTAGGTAATTTACTATTAATTTTAACCAACTCATCATATTCCGCCTTCTGTTCTTCTAATGTATAATCATCTCCCAAATACTCATCTTCCATGAATATTCTCCAAGTTCTTTTAATTTTTTCTACTATAGGTAATATCTTACCTCTATCTTTTTTTCTTTCTCTAATTATCTTTTCTCTTTTAGTTTCTTTTTTAGGTTCTTCCTTTTTAGGTACTTCCTTTTTAGGTTCTTCTTTCTTTAATATTTTAATAACTTTTTTCTTTTTAGGTCTATCTCCTACCAATTCTTGTAAGCTTGAAGGGGCTGGATCTTGATTACTAACCTTTTCTTTACCTTTGGCCTTAGGTGGGCTAGGTGCTTTTTTTGTTGGTTTGGGGGGCAGTTTCGGCGCAGGTCTTGTTGGTTTATTGATTATAAATTTTTTTGCTTGTGTACTATAAAACATATTCGGAGGCATAGGAGGTTTTGGCGGAGGGATATTCTTATCTGTTTTTCTTTTTGAGATAATTTCATCTCTAATTTTTTTATCTTTTTTACCCTCATCAACAATAATCTTAATCATTTTCTTTTTACTAATACCATAATTAGAAGGTATATCCATCTCTTTCGCTTTTTTAAATATTTCTTCTACTTCTACTTCTACATCATCTTCATCTCCAGTTCGTGCATAAACTAAATAAGCTTTCTTTAGAAGTGGATTTAAAACATCATCCATGAATTTCTCTTTTTCTTGTTGACTAATTTGTTTTTTCATTTTAATATCTTTAAAATGTTGTTTTTCCTTTAACATTTTAGAAATAATTTCATCTTTATCAGTTTTTTTATTTAAACCCTTAATATCAATAATTCTTTTTTTATTAATATTTTTTCTAATTTGTTTAATTTTTTCTGATGTCTGTTTTCTAACATCTTTATTATGAGATCTAATAAAGTCTTTTAATTCTTTAATAGAATAAGATTCTAATATAGCTTTCATTATATTATTATAAAATAAAATAATAAAAAATAATAAAAAATAAAATAATTATTTTGTTAAAACTTTTAAAAATTTACATTTGTTTAACTAATTTCTGTGTATCTAAAACTGAAACATGAGATAAATAAGTTTGGACTAATTCAGATTTGTTATTAGACATAGAAGGATATTTCGGTAATCCAGTCTGAACTCCGGATTTAATTTGAGCTGAATAATCTCTATTTTGGTACATCAAAGTATTATTAACGCCATATGAGTAATCGCATCCCACACCTACCATGAGGGGGTGCATATTAGATCCTTCGGCATCGGTTGCAGAACCAGTAGATTCCTTATAATCTTCTGTAAGTGAGTTATTTAGTTCTGTAAGATTATTAACATTTTTAGGATTAGATTTACCAGTAACAGCTCTCTCAAAATGATGCCTTACTTCACAATCACCAACTAAATCTGATTTTCGTTCTATACCATTCACATCTGCTAGAGATGATAATCGTAATGCAGCTCCACTTGCTGGCGTGGAATCTACATTAGGGACAACCTTAATAGGATAATCCATTGGATACCGTAAATTATCTTTAGATTGTTCTACTTCTTTTAATCCCAAAGGCATTTTAAAATTATTCTGTTGTAATCCTTTATTATTTGTTTGGTCGTTGTCTAAAAATAAATTAATAACTGATTTAACCATGTTAAGTTGGGGTGTATATTGGAATGAATTATCGTCTGAATGAATATCATTTAATACATTTAATTTACCATTCATAACCTTCTGTACTGCATAATTTTTAATATCTTGTTGGTCTGGTTGTATATAACGACCTTCTAGTTTAAGATTTTTTAATACATACATAATATTATCTAAGCTTGCTACGGCTTGATTTGCTGGAATTTCTCTAAATCTTTGGTGAAAAAATGCTGAATCTGGGGCTAGGTGTAATGTAATTAAAAGTCCATTTAAAAATCCTTGTCCTAAATGTAAATTAGATCCGTTAAGCATGTCTACATCTAGTTTTAATGAAAAATGTTGACCTAGGTTTTTATTATTAACACTATTTAATCCTAGACCTCCATCTGCATTTGATTTTTGCGATGCTGTTAAATTATATCTTCTATTAGAATTAGTAGCGTTATATCCCTGAGCTAGAGATTGGTTACCTTCTCTAGAATAATTATAATCATTAGCATTATTTCTGTATGCTTCATTAAGCGAAGCCATCATAGAATAATTAGGAGTATTACTTAATTCTACATTACTTTTTTTAGACTGAATAATAACTTTATCTATAACATTATGTATCCCACCAAAATTCGGCATATTAGCACTAGTTGCTCTTGCTAGAGTGGCACCATTATTATCATCTATGTTCGTTTTATCTACTAGTACTACGTTGTCATTCCCTGTTTTTACTTGGTACTGACCTACTAACCTTAAAGATGAAACTTCTAAAAGATTTTCTGATGCCGGGACTGAAAACCGAATGGTGGGGTTGCCTTGTTTATGTGAAAAACCTTGACTTATTTTAAAAGTAGCATTATCTACAACGTTCACTGGATTATCGTTTACTGGAGCTATACTGAAGAAGCGTTTTTGTATTGGCATCTTTTTTTATATTATAATAATATAAAAAAAAATATGAAATTAAATACAAAAAAATTATTTTTATTAATATATTATTAATATACAACACTTAAGCTATTATTATCTATCATGATGGATCTAACAGAAAAAACAAAACTTAATAGTTTATGATTATGAGTACGAACTCCACTATATTCACATCTTAATTGAGCTTCAGCATCCTTAAGAGGATATACAAAATCTTTACCCCTAGCAAGTTCTCTAGCAGTTAAGTAGGTAAAACTATAATCAGCCATATTCTTCGCATCTCCCAACTTCTTCACATTTAGTCCGACAGCTTTCATCGCTTTCACGATTTCATTATAAGCTACAATTCTATCATTAAATGTATTTGGATTATAAGCCTTAAGAGGATAATTTCTATTATTAATAAAATACTGTACTGAATTTAAGTTAGTTGATGTTGGTGATACTCCTGCATAGTAATTTGGACTAGAATCATTATCAGCGGTACTATCATTAATATAATGTGTGAAGATTGCTTTGCCTTTAGTACTAACTGAAGGGAACTCTATTTGATGTCTTAGACTAGTTGTTGGTAGATTATCAGTAAACACCTCATAACTAATAAAATCATATTGACTTTCTTTAATAGCTTGTTTCATCATATTCATAGGTGGAATCACCTCTAGAACTTTTAACTCCATATTTTTAACAATGTATTTAAGTTTGTTGCCTGCTGGGTGATGAATTTTAGCATTGCCTCCACTAGTAAAATTACCTGATCCATCAGCACAAGTAATCTTAAGTTTATTAGCTGTAATACTAACAGCTGTAATAGTTTTGGTCTCGCCTCCTGCTGCCCTAGTTGAATCTCCTACCAGTGTTATTTGTCGCCCCACACAAAAACCGCCTTTCTGTGCGTGTTGGAAATTTTCGGTAGTAGTTATGTCTGTATTGACACTAGCTCCTACTGGGATACCAGTGGCTTCATTTATACACGAAAAGGCCGCACCAGTACTATCTTGACTATGAACTCTACTTAATACGTGTTCGTTTTTTGCTAGTGTAATTTCTATTCTCATACCTCCGAATAAAAGATTTGGTGTTAATTTCTCGTCATCTGAATAATGATTAAAAACTCCACTCTTAATAGGAATAATGAATTTATGTATAAAACCTTTATCAAATCCATCGGCACTAATAGTAGATAATCTGGTCGCTCCTGCGGCACCCACTACAATGGTTTCTGGGGTCGTGGTTAAAGCCTTGGTTTCAGAATTAGATCCTATAATATGGGATCTAACTGGTTCTACACACCCTTCTTTATACACTAGGTTATCAACATTGTCAGTAGTATATTGATTTTCTATAGCACTCCATAAATTATAGTTATTTAATGATTCTAAAAGTTGGCCGGATTCTAAAGAAAATATATCCATTCTTTCAATACATCCGGCGATTCCCGCTAATTGTACTGGGTGGGCCATAGAAGCGTTGTCTGAATCTCTTTCTAAATCTAAAGATATATAACAATCTTTACCCTTAAGAAATGAAATAGACGGTTTGACCTCAAAAATTACTTTTTGACCCTCTGTAAATTGACTGCCGTTTTCTGGACTTAATGCTATAAATCGTGAATTGTCTGAAATACTCATTATATAATAATTAAATATAATTTTTTTTAAAATAAAAATAAAATAAAAAAAAAATAAAAATATAATATAATTGTATATTATGACACATAGAACTAGAATTTTTCAGCATATTTCTAATGATCCAGTTATAGATATAGTACAGGGAACAAGAAACGATTTAAAAAATAAAGAGGTAGAGGGTATTAGTGATGATTTAAGTAGTGGTGTAGAAAAATGTTTATGGAATGAAAATGCTGTATTTTCATATCCAGTTAATACTAATAGTGTATGTCATATTGTTTCAGATTCTGCTAATGATTCTAGTAGCGGTACTGGGGCTAGAACTATAAAAATTACTGGATTACAACATTCTCAATCTTCTTCAGTTCATACATTTACAGAATTATCTCAAACCTTAACTATGAATGGGACTACTAATGTGGCGGTTAGTACTAATTTCTATAGAATAACTAAAATAGAAGTCTTAACAGCAGGTAGTACTGGAGTTAATCAAGGGAATATAAAAATCTTTAATACTGGTAGTAGTGCTATATTTGGATGTATGGCTGCAGGTGATAATCATAGTAATCAATTAATAGTATCACCGCCTACAAATGAAGATATTATAGTAGAAAATCTCCATGTTTCAGCTCATTTTGAGACACCTGTAGAATTAAAAATAAATCTCTATAGCCAATCAACAGGATTACAAAAAGTTTTATATAAAATATTCTTAAGTTCTAATAGTAATAATATGAGTTTTAAATTACGAAAGAAATTAGTAGCAGGTGATACTCTATGGGCTTCATTAAATCCTTTAGCATCTGTAGTAGGTAGTCATCATAGAATTTCTGCATTATTAGAATGTACTCAAAAGCATATTAATTCGGTTATACCTTCTTAATAATATATTATCTTAATATATGGCTGGTTTTCATACAAAAACATTTTTAAAACATGATGACTATATGTCACCTAAATCTGTTTGGGAAAATATTATAGATTATATCCCTAATGATAAAGTGATATGGGAGCCTTTCTATGGAGATGGTAAAAGCGGAGAGTATTTAAAATCCTTAGGATTTAATGTAATACACGAACCTATAGATTTTTTTGAGAATAATTTAGGAGATATTTTAGTTTCTAATTTACCTTTTTCTATTAAAAAAGAATGTTATACAAGATTAAAAGAATTAGATAAACCTTTTATAATGATTAGTCCTAGTTCTATGATAAATACTCAATATATAAGAAATCTTTTTAAAGATGCAGAAAATCCATTACAGATTATTATACCAAGAAAAAGAATACAATTCTTAAAAGATGGAGAAGAACCTAAAAATAAATGTAATTTTGATTGTTTTTATTATTGTTATAAAATGAATTTACCAAAAGATATTATTTGGTTAGAATAAAATATTATATAATATTATATGCCTTATCATACTGAAAAAAAAGAAACTAAAAAAATAGTTAAACCTCTTAATAAACCTAGAAAAGAATTATCTAAATTACAAAAAGAATATATGAAAAAACATTCTAAATTACATTCTTCAGATCATAATAAAGAGATGATTAAATTAATGAAGCTTGGTTATTGTATAGAACAATCCCATAAACTCGCTATGAAAAATATAGGTAAATAATATATGTATTGTTATAATTGTAAAATATACAGTATTATTGTTAAAAAAGGATTATGCTATTATTGTATATTAAATGTTAATTAATCCTATTACTTTTATAAACTTTTTCTTTTTTTTGAGATGGTTTTTCCATTACAGATTGCACTATATCTTTAGGTTTTTCTTTAGGATTATCTTCTACTGATATTTTTTTATCGTATTTTTCTACCATACTCGGCTTATAATTTTGACCTGATACTCTTAATACTTTCTGTTTTTCTTCTACCGATGGATTAGTACTTAAGAACCATGTGAAAAATATCCTTCTAAACATATTATTTGTTATATGTTTATTAAATAGTTTCTTAGTAATGCTACTCTGTCCGTTTGTAAATCCTGTCTGACTCATTTGTTTACCTGAAGCATTAATCATAAAGTATTTATTTTTAGAATTATTATTATGATCTTCTAAATATTTAGAAATTAATTTATTTAATATTTCGTTTTTTATTTCATATTTAACTTTTCCTAATATCTTTGATGTTTTATATTCATTAAATATTAATGTATAAGTATTATCAGTTTTAACTATATAATTATGATTTTTAGGTAGTGAATCTATTTTTTGTTTCATATTACTTCCATCTTTTTTTAACATATTTAAATAGTTTCCAATCCTTGCAGGAGGCATTAAAACATATAAAGCTAGAATTAAGAAATTTCTATATTCTGTAAAACTCTTTTTATTTTTTAAATAAATACTATTACTTAAAAATTCTACTTGACTTTTTAATTCTTCATAATCAATCCAATTATCTTTTTCTCCTTCTTTAAATTCTTGTTTTCCTTGAGATGAGTTCCTTTGTTGTATTAATTCATTAAGAATATCCCTATAGTCTTCTATTAAATTTTCTTTATCTTTTTTAGCATTGCTTATCTTTGATTTAAATTCTATAAATTTTATAATACTTAATATAGTACTTATTGTTGTATTTAATGAATATAAATCTGTAGTTTTATTTAATATTTCTTCTGTATTACTAAAATCTTTTAATGTTAAATCATCAAAAGGTTTAGATAATATTTTTTCTAATCGTTTCAATCCTGTGGTTATCGTTTGTTTTGTACTTTTACTTTTAGATCCATTACCTTCCATGTAAGAATTTACTATTTCTTCCATATAATAATATAATTATATTTTATTTTAATTATTAAAACTTTTATTATTATAATATCTATTATTATTATAATGAAAGTAAAAGTAGGTAAGTATGAATATGAAAAATCAACAAGAAAAGGAAAGAAATTAATGGTTAAAGTTAAACAAAATGATGGGAAAATAAAAACTATTCATTTCGGTAATATAAATTATCAACATTTTAAAGATAAAACTGGTTTATTACCAAAAGCATTAAATCATGGTGATAAAAAAAGAAGAGATAATTATCTAAAAAGAAGTAAAGCAATAAAAAATAAAAAAGGTGAATTAAGTTATTTAAATCCTTTAAGTGCTAATTTTCATGCAATTCGTATCCTTTGGATGGGTTAATCTTTTTTTATGTATTCTAGTCGTATATCCCTATTCCATTATCTAAACAAAAAATATTTCGATGTTGTTTAACCATCTCCAAACTAAATTTTTTTTTTAAAAAAGATTTATCATATATTCTATTACCATCTTTACATATAACAACTCTATATCTATTATCAAAATCAAATATATTTTTTCCTATTTTATTTTTATAACTTTTTTCTCTATTGAGTGCATTCATAGAATGAGAAGCATATCTTAAATTACTTAATGAATTATTTAATTTATTTCTATCTATATGATCTACTAATGGTAAGTTATTAGGGTTATCCATAAATGTATTTAATAATACTCTATGTAATAATAAATTTTTTCTAATACTATTATCATCATATAACCAAACACATAGATAGCCTGTATTTTTTATTATATGACTTATACATCTATTTGTTTTTTCATTAAAAATATTTCCATGTGGGTCTATAGTATATCTTGAAAAATTAGGTATTTTGCGAACTATCATATATAATATCTTAATATTTTTTTTTAATCATTTTAAACGCATTTTAAATTATTCGTTTTAATAATAAATAATAAATAATAAAATATTATATATGTCTGAAGATAATACTGAAAATGAAATAGTAGAAGAATCTGAAGATACTCAAAAGAGTGAGGATAGTACTGAAGAGGATACTACTGAAAATGAAATAGTAGAAGAATCTGAAGATACTCAAAAGAGTGAGGATAGTACTGAAGAGGATACTACTGAAAATAAATTATTAGAAATGTCCTATCATTTTAAAGAACTAATACAAGAAAAAGAAAAATTATTAAATATTATGAAAGATAAGTATATTACAACTAAAAAAAAAATAGGTCGTTGTTATGGTTTAATTATAGAACTACAGGAATATTTAGATGATATACCTATAGACGAATTATTTAAAGAAGATGATATGATTATAGATTTTATAACAAACGCTATTAGAAGTATATGTAGTGAGGTTTTATTTAAGAGTGAGGTAATAGAATTATGTTTAGAAGAATAAAATATATGTTAAATATAAATGATGAAATTTTTAAAAAAAATAAAATGTAAGGTTTTCGTATGTTGTAAAAGTAAATGTAGTTTAAATGACTCTAATGGAGATGGTATTCCGGATAAGTTGACGATAGAAAATTCAGAAGAAAATGATAATAAATATAAGGTTGTTGTTAATGTTTAACGAAGTATGCTACGCTTAAACTAATAATCTTCCTCCTGATCCTTGTAAATATAATTTAGTAAATACATAGTTAGTTGACCCACTTTTATTAAATATTTTAATATATCTAGGTAAATTTTCGGTCCCAGAAGCATAAACATAGTGGGTGGAACTTAGGGTTTCAGACCTTAAATTTTCACCTAATACATAAAAAGTGCCACCACTAGTATTTGAACCCATAAAAATTATGTCTGTTCCTGTGTTGGCGGTCGTTTCACCAAAAAATCTAACTCTTTCATAATTTTCAGTATCAAATTCACTTGATAATGCTCCAGCGTTCACAGTGACTCCACTTAATAATTCTTTAACTTCTGCACTACTTAATAATGTTGTTTTGGTTGCTATAACAGTATTAGATATTTCGCCTGAGGCTCCACTAGGTAATGTACTTGATAAAATATCTACAGATAAATGGCCTGCTGAATCCACGGCTATCTCTTGTATATTGCCTCCTATTGGATTTGTTCCGCCGATCGACATACATTTGGCTGGACCGGTCGAGTTATCCGTCCCTATACAAACATCTAGAAGTTCTACTGCCGTTTTAATGGCTGATAAATTAGTATCATCATCGGCTATCACAACTCTTTGAGTAGCACCAGATTTATTTCCGCTATTTGCGTCAACATCGGTACCAGCAATATTTTGATTTATATTTAAATAATTACCATCAACAGAATTATCAATTGCTTGAAGAGATGATTTTATAGCAGATAAATTTACATCATCAGTCGCTATAACAACTCTTTGACAAGTTGCGTCTTTATTTCCGCTATTAAAAGTTAACGGCAAACTAGTCACATCAACATCTCCAATATCAACACCGCTATTTGCACTCAATTTTCCAATAGCATTTGAACCTGTAGGAAGTGAAGCAACAATATCAACTTGGAGTTCATTAGTTCCAATACAGTTATTTAAATTTGTTAAAGTTGTATTTGTAACTCCAACTGCAATTGATTCTTTTAATGATACTTTTAAATTATCACTGCTTAAAGCACTTGGTAATCCTCCTCCTTGAAGACTTGCTGTAGAAGCACCGCTTGGAAGAGCAGAAGAAGATATTGTCACATCGGTTGTATCACAATTAAATTCAGCAATAGTTTGTAATGTGCTTTCTGTAGCAAATCCAGATATAGCACCGCTACTAATATTCACATTCATTTTATTAGAAGATACACAATTTTCTACTGATTGTGTATTGGTTTTTACTGCATTCGTAGCCGTTAATATATCATCTTGTCTAGTATAAATATTATTTAAATCAGTATGATTAGTACTCTGTAATGATGATGTTTTAGTAGCTATTGTATCATTAGTTAATTTTATAGCATTTGATGAAGTTAAAATATCATCTTGTCTAGTATAAATATTATTTAAATCTGTATGATTAGCAGTTAATAAAGCACTTGTTTTTGTAGCTATTGTATCATTAGTTAATTTTGTTGCATTACATGAAGTTAAAATATCATCTTGACGACTATGAATATTATCTAGATCTGTATGATTCGTGCTTTGTAGTGATGATGTTTTAGTAGCGATAGTATCATTAGATAATTTTATAGCATTTGAGGCCGTTAAAATATCATCTTGTCTTGAGTAAATATTTCCTAATGTAGAATTTGCACTAGTTTGTAGGCCTTCCAAACCATCCACAGCTACAGAAATATCCCCGGCTGTAATTTCTATCTCATTCACACTACATTCTAATCTACCTGAGGCATCAACATTAAGTGGCTGATAGACATTAGAAGGGTTTTTCGCATTAATTATAGTTCCGGACATTTTATATAATATAATTATATTTTATTTTTCTTAATTATTCTTATTTTTTTCTTGTCTTGTATATTCGTACCGTTTAATCTCAAAATCATTATAAAGAATTTTGTGTTTTAATCCTTTTTTATGTAATGTTTTATCATTAAATGTTTTATTACATAATCTACAACTCCATTTATTTAATTCTTCATTTTTATATATTGTTTGTTTTTTCCAATCTGTAAATTTGACACCTAAATATTCGTCTTGTATTTCCATCTGTATAATGTTGGGGTGTGTTCCTTTATATAATCTTAATAAATCTTAATAAATCTAGTTATTTTAAAAACTCCCCTTTTAGTTCCCAAACTCCCCTAAATCAAGAATTTTAAAAATAGTTCTTCATGAGAGGGTTCATAGGAAAAGTTTTTGAAATCCTTGATTGGGGGGAGTTTGGGTACTAAAAGGGGAGTTTTTTATCCTTCATATTAACTATAAAATATTTATTCGTTTAAAAAGACTTAAAAAAATAAATATATAAGAATATATAAAATGATTAAAACTAAAGAATTCTGTGATATTCATAAAATCCCCTATACAACTTTTAACTTACATATTAATGAAAAAGGTGAAAAAGTATCAAGAGGTATAGCTTGTAGTAAATTAAAGGGTGATAAATGGACTTCTTGGGATTATGATAGATGTATGAAATTTAATAAACTAGAATCTAAATATCCTGAAAATGCTCTAAATATTAATTTAACTAATTCTAAATTTATGATTATTGATATTGATGAAAAAGAATTAAAAACTGAATATTTAGAAAAATATGGTGATTCTAATCAATCTACATCCACTAGAAAAAAATTACCTCATCTATGGAGATTAAAACATGAAGATGATAAAAATACCACTAAAACAGGATTTAAAAAGGGATTGGATTTAATTTATACTAATGTTTTTGAGTGGATTGATTCTACTATAGAAAACTATACTGAAGTACTACCTATATTTAATGATTATCCGGCAATAATAGAAAAGAAAAAACGAAATAATTATATTAAAGACGGCAAACATAAATCAATTAAAAATCTAAAAGAATATAAATTAATTTTAAATAAAATAAATGGCATTTATGATATGAATAAAATACCTTACTATGAAAAATATACAAGCGACCATAAAGATTTTTTAGATAAACATAAATTAATGATTAATAAATATGGTAAAATTGTTAATAAAGAAAATAAACAAATAATAGAAACTAATTCTATTGATTCTATTGATAGCGGTATAGAAGTAGATAACAAACTAAAAGAATATTTAGATTTAATACCCTCTAATGTAGAATACGATATTTGGACTAAAATAGTATTCAGTTTAAGAAATGATAATATTAATAATTATAAATTAGCCAAAGAATGGAGTGAATCTAAAAAAGATTCCAAAAGAGTATCATGTGGTGCTTTTGATAGGATTTGGGAGGATAATAAAAATACTGAAATTACTTTGGGTACTCTTTACTTTTATGCTAATAAATACGATCCATATAAATATAGATTATTACAATTAAATAAAAGCCTTAGTGATAGTGATGATAATTTATCTTGTATTTTTATAAACTTACAAAATGAGAATTTAATTTATACGAATGAAGAATTATTCATTTATAAAAAGAATTGGATAAAAGATGATAAAAAGAATCAACAATTAAAAAAACTTATTAGAATAACTCTAAGAAATTTTAGTATTCATTTAGATACTGAAAATAATAAAGAAATGCTTTCATGTTTAGATGAAGATAGATTATCTCTATTACAATCTAAAAAGAAATCAATTAATAGTATTCTTGATAGTGCTTCATCAAATAATAAATTAAATAATATTTGTTCTTTAGTATTACAAGATTTAGCTTATTTAGATAAAAATGTTAAATTTGATTTATGTGAAAAACAACTATATAATTTACATTTTAAAAATGGAGTTTACGAATTAGATAATAAAATATTTAGAAAAAGAACGCAAAGTGATTATATCACAAAATTTTTAGATTGGGAATACAATGCAAAAGTAGATGAAGATATTTTTAATGAAATAGATAATTTTTATTCCAAATTACAACCTGACGAACAACAAAAGAAATTCAGTTTAGAATGGATGGCTTATTGTTTGAGTGGTTCTTGTGGAAAGCAACGATTTAAAATGAATATTGGTTATAGTGCTGGAAATGGAAAAAGTACCGAGTTTAAAATACACGATAAGGTTTTTGATATTTATTCATTTAAATTAGATAATAAAACATTTAACGAGAAAAATGATAAGAAACATAAACAACTAATCCATCTCATTAAAAATCCTATACGTTTTTCTTATTGTGAAGAATTAAAACAAGATAAACTAGATATAGATTTTATTAAGGATTTTGTGGATGGATCTAAAATTAATTGTGAAATTATGTATGGAACTTCAGAATCTCATTCTATACAAGCCAAATTAACAACATGTAGTAACAAGGACTTCAACGCCGATATAGATGGGGGTATTTTGAGAAGAGGATTAGTGCAGTTCTACGATTCTAAATTTCGCTTAGATGTAGAAGATAATTATGAAACAAATATATATAAAAGGATTGATGAATATGAAAGCAGATTTAATAATGAAGATTATAAAAACGCGTATCTACACCTTTTATTATCACATTATAATAAAGATTTTAAGGTTCCTGAATCTAATGAAAACGCCTTTAAAGATATAGGGAACGAATACGATGATATGCAGAATATATTAGATTCACATTTTACAATAACAAATAATGATAATGATATGGTTAATAAAAAAGATATGGAATTAATTTTTAAATCAAGTTTAAAATTATCATGGAGAGAATTATTAAGTAAATTAAAATCTAAAGGTTTAAAATATAACAAAGAAAAGCATTATAAAAAATGTAAAGGTGTATTTATAGGGATTAAATTAAATGAAGAACATTTTATAGATGACGAATAAAATTATATTAGTTTAAAATACTTAAAAAATAGTACAGTATTATTATATATAATGCCTCAAGGTCATAACGAAAGATTTTATAAATTTCTTATTCAGGAAATTTTAACAGATAAAAAATATTATTTTAGAGAATCATCTGAAATAAAAAAACAATTAGGAATAAAAAAAGGTACTCTATATAATATGTTAAAAAGTGAAGAGAATACATGCTTTAAATATAAAGATTTATACAAAGCTTATAAGATAAGAAAGCCAGTATATACAGAAATAACTATAGATTATAATGAGGAAGATTTTTAATTTTAATTTATTTTCTTATATTAAATGCACGAGAGATTTTCTTGTATCTGTGGGGCTGACGTACAACTAAGAAATATAAATAATCATTTTACTACTAAAAAACATATTAGTTTTCTATTAAATTTCGGAAAATTAATTAATGATTATAAACATTTATCTAAAACAGAAGCAAAAAACACAATACTAAAAAAGGATATTAGTTATAGGGAACCAACATCAAAAGACCCTTTTACTATTACATGGGATTAAATTTTTTTTATATGTTCTTTTAATTCATATATTTTTTCTTTTAATTCTTTATTTTCAGTTTTTAAAAATATTATCTTTAATTTTAATTTATCTACGGCTTCTTCTAACTCTTTTATAATACTTTCTATATTCATTTATATTAGTTTATATTATTATTATTTTATATTTAATAATTATATAATGAGTGATTCAGAATTATTTGATAATATAGAAATTAAATCAGTTATTAAAAAGAAAAGAGTACTAACACAAAAACAACTAGATAATCTAGCCAAAGGAAGAGAAAAAATGAAAGCTAAGAGAGAAGCATTAAAAAAAGAACAAGAACAAAAAGGATTATTAAAAAAAGAAAAAAAAGCAGTAAAAGAAAATAAACAAATAAAAAAACAAAATAAAGTTAATAAAAAACAAAATAAAAAATTAAATGAGGAAGCTATGTCCCATAGAGAAAAATTAATATTAAATAAACAAAAGAAACAACAAGCAGAAAAATTAAGTAAATTTAATGATTTAAAATCTAAATGGTTATGCAAAACAGAAACACTAGAAGACTATGATTTAGTTAAAGAAGAATTAGAATCTATATCTGAAGAAGATATATTAGATGATGATAAATTAGAAACATCTTTATTATCAATAATGAAAAAATATAAAGGCGAAGATATAGAAGAAGAATAAATTTTAATAATAAAATATAATATAATAATAATATGAATAATCTAAAAGTATTACCTTTAAAAAATTTTAGTAAAGAAATAGCAGGCGAAGTTGATGTATATCCCTTACCTCAATTACCTTTTTTTATTACCATAATAGGATCTGTTAGAGCTGGTAAGTCTTTATTATGGATGAATCTATGTCTAAATAAAAAATTTAAGTATAGAGATTTATTTGATGTAAAAATATTAATCTCTTCTACTGCTTATAATGATAAGATGACGAAACCTGCATTAACCGAATTTGATTTTGTTTTTTCTGATTATTCAGAAGATTTATTAGACGAAATAATAGACATGATAGAAAATGATGAAACAGATAATAAATATTTAGTTGTATTTGAGGATATTATTGGGTCAGTCCAATTTAAAAGAAGCGGTAAAGTTGATAAAATAACTAGTCTCATAACAAAATATAGACATATAGGCAACGGAGAACAAGAAGGTAAATTATCTATTATAGTTGTAACTCAATATTTTAAGCATTTAAATGCTATAGCACGATTAAATGCTAGTGCTTATTTCTTAATGGGAAATTCTCCTAATTCAGAATTAAAAAAAATGAGTGAATCTCTTTCGGTTTTTGGTGGTAGTGAAAAAGAATTTATTAAATATTATAATGAAAGTAAAAAAGTTAAATTTGATTTTATGTATCTTAATGTACCAAATTTAGAAATATGGAGAAATTTTGATAAACTATTATGGTCTCAAGACGACCAATATAAAAATAAAGAAGAAATAGAAGATTTAAATTAATTTTGTTTATTTATTTTTATTTTATGTTATTATTATATAATGAGCGGTTCTTATTTTAATACATTAAACGATTTCGTAGAAAATGCTAAAGAAGCCAACGATCACCTAGACGCTATCAAAGATGATTTGATAAGTCAAAAGGTTTCAGATATTAGAGATAGATTTAATCAACATGTATCCAACGTAGAATCTTTCGGCCAAGCTACCCTAGGAGCCTCCGGAGGATTTCATTTAGGTAGAAAAATATATAAGACTATTAAAAAGAAATATGGAGATGATCCTGCTAAAGATAAAGATAAAAAAGATAAAGAAGGAGAAACTGATGACGAGGACGACGAACCTAAAACAGATGAACCTAGTAGTACCCCCCCAGAGAATGAAGGATTAACTAGTATGAATGATGAAAATGCTACTGAATTCCAAAATCCTTTATTTAATAAACAAGAATTAGATTCTAGTGAAAATGCTAGTGGTTCTCCTAGTGAAAGTGAAACAAATGTAGGACAAAATACTAAACCAACTGAAGGAGCCGAGACAGATTTACCTAAAGAAACTGAAGGCGGATTTAAATCAAATGCTGCAGTAGAATCAAATGAAACTGCTGAAAGAGCCCAACAGGTATCAGACCAAGCAGATGAACTAGGAGGTAAGGCACAGAGTTTATTAGAACGATTACAACAAGCAACTGGCGCAGAAGGAGGCGGTCAAGCCGATCCTATAAAAGAATCAGTAGACCCAGAAGTTAGTGCAGAGCCTAGCGATGTTGGTGTAGATGTTACTAAATCAGTAGCTACGGATAGTGTAGATGTAGGGGAGGGAGCAATGGATGGATTTGAGGCCGCATCACAGGCATCTAGAATCGCTATGAAAGAAGCTGGAGG
>Ga0209535_1001029_pt1 | contig 19130 bp, 23 predicted proteins | sample LinPmetageLP28_FD_184041 | JGI IMG/M metagenome (GOLD analysis project Ga0209535, IMG submission 184041) | Marine viral communities from the Pacific Ocean - LP-28 (SPAdes) (version 2) | ecosystem: Environmental > Aquatic > Marine > Oceanic | place: Pacific Ocean | collected 2009-08-22
ACCTAACAGTGTCATCATTTTTCTTCCCTCCCATGTTAGAAAAACCAAAGTAGGCTGATGTAATACCAGCCACAGCAACAACATAAACAGCCGCAATATCTGCTAATAATTCTGCTGCTTGTGACAAACCAAAATATGATGCAATAACAATTAAAAACGGATACCCCAACATTCCTGACAAGCTATACCAGCACATTTTTAGCTGTGCGTCTCTTTTGGCGTCAGCATCATCTATGCGTCTTTTGCGATCATCCAGCAAAAGAGCCTTTTCATCAGGGTCTATTGTGCCATTGTTATTTAAATCATAGTTGTCTTTATTCATTTATTCGCCCTAGCATATGCAATTGCTATTCTTTTTTCTCGTGTGATTATAACAACTTTTCCTAATTTGTCATATATTATGTATTTATTGCGAAATTCCCTAAGTGTCACAACTCTATTTTAATACATACCACTTTTGCTTTATCACTTGTGACAAGAACTTTAGCGTCTTCTTTAGCAATCTCACACACCTCTTGTTTGGTGTAGCTTCCAACATGATAGTGTTCAAATCCACCTGTTGATAATTGCACCCAAAGTAAAACCCACATTACCAGCGCCCTTGCTTGCTTCCCCAGAAATAAAATAACCCAAATAATATAGCTGCACCAATGCTAAATATTACTGCACCTATTGCAAAATTTATTGCAGCATCAATTTGTTGTTGTTTTCTGTACACTTCATCGCGTTGTTTTTTTCGCATTTGAGCCTCTATTTGCAGCAATTCATCATATCCAGATTTTCCGTAATGCCAGGTTATAATTTCCTTCATTTCAGCCCTCATAGATTCCATCTTTTTTTTATGAGCGAAAATTTCTAGGGCTGTTTCCTGGTCACTACCCTTAAAAGTTTTTTTCCAGAAGGGTGGATTAAGTTCTCTTTGTTCGCAATTATTGAAGTCTGAGAACGCTTTTCCCCAGCTAATTAATTGTGATGAACAGTCCTGGAGATCACGACCTGCGCCCACCAAACCCTTCAAAGATTTAAATGCGCCAGCGGCTAATGTGACACAGCTTATAGGGTCAATCATTAGACCTTAGTAAGAATAGAAACCAACATTAAGATAATTGCGCCAGCACTGCCAAGAATAACCATTTCCACCCTTTGTATTCTTGCCATCATTTGTTTCCAGCGTTCATCAAGTTGAGTTTCCACTTTTACTACCCTTTTATCCAAAGATGCTAATGTTGGTTTATTCATATCAATATCCGTTTGCTACTAACTTAGAAAAATCGCCACTCATTAGTTTCTTTTTAACATATTCTTGAAACTCTTGCGATCCTATATTTGCACCACACTCTTTAGCCCACATTTCTGCAATGACAAAAGGGATAGAACCAGCTAACCGCATTTCGCTGTTAGGGTTGTGACCTTCTATGTTTCGTTCCTTGTTAAAATCAAGTATGCGCTGTACGTCCTGAGAGCGCTTCACAACGAGCTTTCCATCTTCTGTGTGGTAAGAGGTATTTAATACTGTATTGCTCATTCTGGGGCTTCTCCACCTTCCCACGCTTCATTTACGTCAGGGGTATCAGGATTATCTCCGATTAGCTGCCCTTTATCGTTTCGCGCTCGTTTAGGTTTGCTTGTTGTTTTCACTTCTTCTGCAAATCCGTTTTCAATAAATGTTGCAGCTTCTTCTGCACTAACCTCAACAATATCACCCATGTTTTTAGCTTCATCATCTAAAAATGGCTGGCGATCTGTAGTAATTTTAATTTTCATATAAAACTCCATTGGTAGAGGGGCATTGCTGCCCCCCTTAATATTATGTTGCGTTTATATCTGCAACAACACCGTGTGCCTTCTGTGAAGTCACCTGTAAGCCATATTCGCAGGAAATGAGGCGTCTTTCGCTCAGACCTGTTTTCGCTAATGGCTCTTGCTTTGCTGTTTGTAGATAAGCAACTTCCGCATAGTTTGGATCAAGAACAAAAACATCTGGTGTATAATCTACACTAGACACTGTTTTTACACGCATATGTCTGTTCGGCACGATTTGTAATTCACCAAAATCAGAAATATATACATCAATAGCAGCATTAAGTTTGCTATCTTCAGCTTCTTTAAAGCGTGTTGCGTTACCAGTAAAAGTTGATATTTTTTGCTTCTGTGCAGAACCACACATAACAATAGTTGGCGTAGCACCAGAACTCCAACAATCTGCAATTACAGATTTAAGAAGTGTCTCCGTAATAGGACGCAAAGTCCCATCTGTTGCTGCTGCGTTTACCGAACCACTTTCACCTGTTCCAGATGTAGTACCATTAGCACCACCTGAACCACGAGATACGTTAGAAGTAAGGTAAGCTGGTAGCCCTGCTGTTTGTCTAGCAGTACCAGATGAGCCTACAGCGGCTGCTACGTTTGCTAGAAGCATTGCTTCCATATCACGCTTTAGTTCGCTTAATTTGTAAGCTACTTGCTTTGCAACAGTTTGTGCATTTGCCACACCATTAACAGCCTGGTTAGTTGAAGATACTTCTACAACTTTAGCTGAAATCTGTGTGTAACCACCTTTACGAACAGCATTAGTTGGTGCTGTGTTGGATAGTCCTACATCACCCTCTATCTGCCTGTTTGCGCCAGTAGCCGCCAGGTCAACTTCACTCCACTCAAAGTAAGTGTTGTCAACGTTGCGTGTGCCAATAGCAGACATAAAAACAGTCTCCGTTGGCGAGATAGAAGCCATAGCTTCCGCTAAGTCCTCTCGTATTGTAGAAACATCATATGTTTCATTTGTATTTGCTGTAACAGCCATAATTTAGTCCTTTCGCTAAGACAATAAATAATCAGCGACACTATTAATATCGCCTTTTTGTTTCATCCTAGAACGCGCTTGTTGTGCTTTTTTAATCTGACCACTTTCAGTTCGTTTTGCTCCTGGCTTAACCATAGGACGAGCGCCCTTAGTTTTTTCAACAACTTTATCTTTGCTTGCCATTAGCTTACGATAAGCTACCGCATCACGCATGATTTTGAACTCCCAACCATGAGTTAGTTTGCCAACAATTTCTTCAGGTACTCCATAAAAAGAAGTTACTGTTTCTGTAATGTCTGTTAAAAGTTTCTTGCTTTTTTCAGGGTCATTAAGTTCAGGTATTTCTTTTTTTAAAGCTTCAGCTTGTTGAGCTACATATAACTCTTCGTTTTGTCGTTCTTGCGCTTCTTGCTGTTGACGTAAATAATCAGCCTCATCTTGAAACTTCTCAAATTCACCAACTTGCTCACGGTATTGTTCCATTTTTTCCAAATAACCTAGAGGGTCACTATCTTGTAGCTCCTTTGGCGGTTTCTGAGGAATTTGTGGAACATTGCCATTATTAAATTGCTCAAATTTTTGCAACAACTGTTCACGTTCTTGTTTAATAGAAATAGCCATTTGCTCTAACTCTTTACGAGCGTGAGCATTCTGTTCCATTCCTTTTTGGATATAATCTTGTCCTGCTGCGCTACGCTTTAGCTCCCCAAGGGTTGCTTTCTTCATCTGACCGTCTGCCTTATACTCAATTTCAACGTCATCAGAAAGTTCCATAGGAGCGGCTGCGCTGCCCTCTAATTCATCCTCATCTATAGTTTCTTCTTCACTACTATAGTTAGTGTCATCCTCGCTCTCAGAAACTTCTACTTCTGCATCGGGTTCAACGTCTTGACTTGCCTCTACAGGAGCTTCTGTTTCTTCGCTTGGATTTTCTTGTTGTGGGGTTTCCATCAACATTTCTGTAACAGCCTCAATGCTGCCTTGTTTTGGTTCAGTTGCCATGCAGTGCCGTCCCTTTCTTTGTAATGAGTTTTTCTGCATTTATATCAGCTTGCAGAATATACTCTATTTCATTTAATGCTCGTAAAATGGCGTGTGCGTCCTCACGTTTCTCCACCTCACTCGCGCTGCTACTTGCAAAAACGTCTAATTGACGGTCTCGCAAATCCTTTAAGATGCTTTGGAAAATTTCATCATTTTGTAAAGATTTTGCTCTTGAAGCTCTAACCTTGTAATCCATTTCCCATACCCATCATTTGTTCATTGTGTGGTCTAGGCGCTTCTTGCTCTGCCTTAACCGCTGCAACGTCTACTTGCGCCCCATACTGTCCAAGTATTTTAGCGACTTCAACAGCTAAATCTTGTACCATTTCGTCACGCTTAACGTCATCTTTCATAGCCAATTCGTGCATTTTAAACTGCTGATCTGCTTGAATTTTTTGCGCGTCTAACTGCAATTTAGCCATATCAACTTGCATTTTACCTTGCGCTTTCATTTGCTCTGCTGCCAAGAATGCTTGGTTAGGATCACTTGATGGCATACCACCTTCTTCTTGTTGTTGCGCTGCCATCTGCGCTTCTTGCTGCTTTTGAGCTATTAATTGCTGTTCGCTTTCTGGAGTAACTGGCAAATAATAACGCTCTGCATTTTTTAAACCCACACTACTTAACATATCCGCTAATGTATTACGAACATTGGTCATCGTAACCAAACCATTGTTAGGGCCATACTGTTGCCAAACGCTCATTTGCATTTGCAGTGTTTCGCGGAGTACAGCAGCTTTTTCGTTTTCTCGCCCTGTACCAACACCTACATTAACTATCATATCCATGTCAGCATTCCACGCTCTAGGATCAACAGCAACGAATTGGTTATTTAATCTAATTATTTCTTCTTTGTCAGAGTTTTTAATGATGCAGCTTGCAATAAGTTTAAACAACCTACGCATACCACCTTCCGCTAAGTTTCTTGCCATTACCTCTGCTTGCCCTGCTGCGCCCTCTACAGTAGCAGCAACCGCTGTAGCAGTAGCAGATTGCAATACATCTGGATCAAGCCCTTGTGAAGCCTTAGAAACGCCTGTTTTATTATCAACCAACATATCAAAATATTGCAATGCAGGGAGAGTTGAGCCAGCCGTAAAAGGGATGACTTGCTCACGAATAGCATTTGGCTGTTTTACCCTAACTATTCGTCCTATCTCATTATTAAGCAAATCATCCACAGAAACTTGACCATCTAGAATTTCAAGACCTGGGTTGTTAGTTAATGCTACATTATCCAATACACCACGCAACATTGCAGTTGCAGCATCTTGGTCATCCATAATTAGATCAACTACACTGCGGCCGAAAAATGCGTGTGGTTCTGGATCAACCTCAAAAACAGCAAATGGTACTTCGTCTGCTAGTTCGTAAGACAACATTTTATATCCAGAACCAGCTAACACAAATTGGTACAGTTGAGGTATTCCTGTACCCTCTGCGTCTACTTTCATATAAGCTTCTGTAACAGCAATCTTTTTTGACGTTGGGTCTGCACTTTCGTCATCATCTTCATTTATAGAATAACCTCTGCGTTCAAACTCCGCTTCTGCGTCCATCGTATCTGTTGTTCCGCTTAGTCCTTGCAATTCATCTTCGTTATAACCCATAGCCAACAAATCGCCTACTGTCATATCTGTTCTGTGACCAATCACAAAAAAATCATCAACACTACGAGCGTTTCTGTTTACAAAAAATTCTTCTGGTGGCACTGAGGTTATTAAAATATCACCATCAGGAATTGTGCGACTTAACTTAACATCATAAATAGGCATTTCTATTTCTACACCCATTTGATCTATTTCTATTTCTTGTGTGATTTTTTGTTCTAATACTTCTATATCATCGTCATCAACAACAAGCGTAAATTCTTCTTCAGTTAAACCAGTTAAAGTATATATTTCACTTTCGGTTTTATCTTCATACATAACCTTTGCAATGCCGCATTTTTTAACCATAGCATCTTGGAAAACGTCATTAAGCATACGATAACCATTATTCTGCATAAACTTATAGTTTGCGTATTTGGTCATTTGTTCCGCTACTTGTACATCTTCTGGCATTCTTGGAACAAACTCTACAGGGTTTTCTGTGCTTAGAAAAACGCGTTGGATAGACGGTTTAATTCCACGTACAACATCACGGCATTTAGTAGCAACTACTCTTGACCGACCTTGTTCAAAGCCAATGTCAACTTCACCATCAAAATAACGTTGTGCTTTTAAACGTGGCTCTGATATTTCGCTCTCAATAAAATCCACTGCGTCTTGTACCGCTTTTTGAATGATACCTTCTATCGTGTCTTTATCCATCGGTTCTATACGCATTAAATAACCCTTATTGTGTGGCTTGTTGTGCTGCTAGTGTTCGTAATAGTGTGTTTGCTTCTGCTGCAATAAAACCATCACCACCAGCTAACCTTTGAAGTGGCCCCATATCCTTTTTTGCAGCCGCATTTAATGCTTTTAAAAAAGTTTTATTTGTCATTACAGCCGCCCCTGCTTTATTAGCAACGTAAATACCAATCATAGTTGATGGAGATACCACCATGCTCCCAAGCCCAGCTAGTATAGCTTGTGATGTCAATGCTGGAGCAGTCCTAGAAGTATTCAATTGGGCAACAGCATCTTTTGACATTTCTACAACAGAAGCTAATTTTTTTAATTCTGGATCAAGACCACCAAAAACAACTTTTCTAGATGTTGGAGACATTCGGTTGTAGTTTGTTAAAAAAGTTGCAGGAGAAAAAAGATCACCTTCTGCTGATTGCGCTCCAGGTTTTGCTCTGCCCAATCTACTTATTAAAGTTGATTTAAATGTATTGAAATCGTCTGTTGGTAAACTTTTTTTCAACTGCATTATTTGATTTGTGCTTTGTTTAACATTGCCTTCTAATAATAAATTTTCAATACGTCTATATGCTGCTGTGCCACCATCTGCACCTGTAACTTTTGACAACGTTTCATCAATTCGTTTTGAACCACCACGATAAAAGTCATTAGCTCTTTTCCAAGCTTTATAAGCTTCTGGGCCTCCTGTTTTTGCCGCTTCTTCTAAATCTTTTGACAAAGTTCCATAAAGACGTTTAATTTTCCCTTGGCTCATATCTGCCAATGGGCCTGATATATTTCCAATTGCCTCACCAAAAGTTGTGCGTAATTCTTTTACAAGTTGGTAAGGGACAGCACTATCAACACCTTGCTCACCTAAAGCAGAAAGCAATTTTTGAAACCTTCCCAATCCAATCTCTTGAGCAATTACAGGGTTGTCTCCTGCAAATAAAACAATTTCTCTCAACGCTTCAGTTGTATTTGGAGCAATAATAAGGTCATCTTGTTTAATAAACTTATCTAATTGATTATAAAGTGTTTCACTTTTTTGAGCAAAATTACTGACGAATTTTTTAGCTCCGCGCTGTAGTGCCTCCCCTGCTAACTCTTGACTTGTAGAGACTCCAGCCTTTTGCGCTACGTCAGCAGCAGTATCTTTTATTTCTGACACAACTCGCTCAGTACCACGTTGAATTTGTGCTGTAGAGAATGGACTTACCTCAAAACCTGCTTCTAACATTGCTGCACCACTGCCTTGCATACCAGCACTTGGCAAAACACCTAGTTCCTCAGCCGATCTCGCGCTTTCCATACGCGGTGTCACCTCACCTATTTCTCTTCTACTTATTGGTAACTGACCAACCTTCACTTGCCGACCTAACCTTGCCAAAGTACTTGTTGGCCCTGCAAGCTCTGGGACTGCAACCTCTAAACCCATTATTAAATCTCTAGCAAGTTTTCTTTCTTGTGTTTTGTCACCACCAACAAGCTCTGCTATCAAACCAGCCGTTCCTGACAATCCTGTTGAAAGGCCACTCAAACCAGTCATAGCAACATCACCTGCACGTTGTAGCAAATTTCTTTCTGGATCTGCTGCTCGTTGACGATAATATTTTAAAGCCTCTAAAGGTTGTTCCATTGCCTCTGAAGCAACGTCACCAAATACATTTTCTTGTTTTACAGCGGCAGTACCAATATCTGGCCCAGGAAGCATTTGCGCCCCTGCTTGCTCTCCCAAAAAATTACCAAGCTCTTCTTCAGCTTGATCCATCGTTTGGGCTTCTACTTCGTAAGTAGTACCAGCATATTCTATTTCATATATTGGCATCTGTTAATCTTTCTTTACCCTAATTTTTGCGCCACTTTCTCTGACAGTCCAATCACCATCTTGACTATTTTCTTGTACACTTGACTGTTCTGTAGACACCTCAGATGCGCCACCGTCTGTTACTAAGGATGAAGGCCGACCATTAAATGCACCTGTAAAACGGCTATCAACTACTGCTTTTTCTTGCGCCAATCTTTGGCCTTCAAGTATAACGCTTTTTAAATTTCTAAGCTCCGCAATATAAGCACTTGGCTGTACAAACCTATTGTTAAGATCTATCATAGACGCCTCAGCTTTAGCGCCCTCTATCTCAGTAATTTGACCACCACCTTTTAAACGTTGGAAAGCTTCTAAAAATACAGAACCTTGCAACCTTGAGATTTTTTGCAATAAATTTATACCATCTTGCCCAATTATAGCCCTTGCACCAACTGTACTTGGCTGAACACGACCTTGAACATCACCTAAAATATTTGGAATTGCACCACTATTAATTATTTCATCAATAAGGGCTACCGCTGCATTTGATCTAGCAATAGTTTTAGGCAATTCCTGCAATGCCTCTACTGACATTTTGCCCTGTTGTTTCTCTGCCGCTACTTCTCCGACATTTTTGTCAACCGTTCCTAACAACTCACCAGAAATAGCATCACGCAATTCAAAATGAGTTCCAGCATCAATTTTATCAACACCTTTGGCTAGTTTAAAACCTTCTGGCAAATCACTTACTAACTGTTCGCCTGTACTACTAAATTGCAGAGTTTTAATATTTCCATCTTTATCTTTAATAAAATGTGGCGTTAATCCATATTGCCCTTTTGTTGGTTTTTGCGCTGATAAATACTGAGAATACACAGAACTAGCATTCATACCACTTTCTATTGCTTGTGCGTAAGGTTCACCACCTGGTTGAGTTCTTAACCATTGCGCTGTTCTATTTGAAGTCTCCAGTTCCTGCTGTCTAGCAACATCTCTTGTAGCTTGCTCCGCAACACCTTGAAACATTCCCGATCTATCCATAGAAGCCAGTGTTTGGCGTACCCTTGGATCACGCAAAAAGCCCATCAAGCCCCTTGGCTGTCGCTGCATTTGCTGCATCTGCATTGCTGTTGGTTGTTCTGCCATTAACTTAAACCTTTATTAAAAACCTGGTAATCCACCCAAACCACTCAAAACACCAAACAAGCCTGGTGAACCACCTGTTTGCTGCCCTACTGTTGGAAGCCCACCTAATATTCCTGTGCCTGTTTGTAGAGCCTGTGGGCCATATCCTAAATTAGCAGCCGTTTGACCTCTAGCAGCGTCTAACATGGCTTGCTGTTGTCTCTGCGCCCTCTCAGCGGCTCTCTGCTGCATTTGTAGCCCTTGCATACCCTGACCGAACACTTGACTGCCTAAACCACCTAAACCACCAGCTGCTGCCTGTTGTATCCCTGCTGCTTGAAACTGACCACCGTAGTTTGCTTGGTTTGCCGCTTGCTCCATTTGTGCTTGCTGCATAGCAAATTGATTTGCTGCTGACTGATTTAATTGACGTGATTGCTGTTCTAACTGTGCTTGTTGTTGAGCGAATTGATTAGCAGCTTGCATATTTCCTGATCGTGCTGCTTGCTCTCTTGCCGCTGCTGCTTCCCTTGCTTGCTGACCAAACTGCTCTGCTTGAAATTGTTGCTGAGAACCTAACGTTCTAGCCTGTTGCATTTGCCCTATATCAAATTGACCTGATTGTAATGCAGTCTGAAAGCCTTGTTGTCTTTGCTGTGCTGATAATGCTCCTGCTTGTCTCAACGCTTCACCAGCCAAAACACCTTCTTGTACAGCTTGTCTTGAACCACCAAAAGCCCCTGCACGTTGAGCTTGTGCAGCTAAGTTTTCTGACGCAAGTTGCCTTTGACGTTCTATGTCAGCTTGACCAGCCTCAATAACTTGCTGTTGATAAGGTGACATATACGGATTTAAATTAGTAGAAGCTAACTGATTAACTGCTATTTGACCTGGTGCTTGTGCCGATTGCACCGCGCCTACACCTTGCATTGTTTGTGCTGGCCCTAATTGAGCAGCTTGCATTCTTTCAGCATCTGCTAACTGTGCAGCTTGCATGGCTTGGGGAGTAAAATTAGCCAATCTACCATAAGTATCAGCAGCTTGTGTCTGGTATTGTTGCGCCCTACCAAAAGCACCTTGACCTGATGTTTGCCCTCCAATCATCTGCCACCTCCAAAAATACTACTTATAGCCGACCTAAAACCTCTGCTACCACTGGGGTTTGTTGGCGTTCTACGCCCTCTTGCCACTGGCATTCTTGATCTTGTTATTGCACCAGAACTTCTGGTTATCGCACTGCCATCTGATAAATTTCTAGCATTTACACGACCTGGTAATCTTGAAATAACTTCCGAAACAACACCGCCAGTACTCCTATTTGCTGGGTTCATATTTCTTCTGTTTTGCTCTATGCGCTCCCTGCTTCTTCTACTGCGTCTGCGCCTTCGTCTGCGCCTCTCTCGTTCTTCTTCTTCAGGGTCAACAACTGGCTCTGTTGGCGCATTTGGATCTGCACCTCTTGGCATTCCTGTTACTGGATCAATGAATGGTTGTCTTAAATAATCATATTGCCCAGGATATTGTTCTGCAAAGGACTGTTCCATTTGCGTTTGAAAAGGCTGGGAAGTATAAACGTCCATACCACCTATATTAGTTGTAGGCATACTTGGTGCTGAAACTTGGCCTAAACCTAAGCTACTTAATAAGTCATTTGTACCACTATACATTTGTGGCTGATCCATTGCCATGTAAGTTGGTAAATTGATAGGGCCAGCTTGATACTGCCTCATCATCTGATCTAAAAAATAATCTCTAGCCTGTTGGACTTGTGGCTCTAACATCCCTTGAGATGGTTTACCAAATAAAAAATCCATTATACCCATTTTACTACTCCAAAACCTTATTTATCTTATAGCACAGTTTATACATATTTACACCCCTACCCATGTAATCTTGTAATTGACAAAGTTGAAGCAGGAATATTTGGCACTGGCGCAGAGGCAGCTGTAGCATTTAAAAAACCACTAGTGCTATCTGTCATCCAATTTACTTCTAAATAATCATTAGCTGCAACAGTAAAAACTTGTGTTCTTGCTATAACCAAAGTTGCATTGTTTTGGTGCAGGGCTGTGGTCATTGCGCTGTTATTTATATCTGTTCCATTTACGCTAGGCCAAAAATAAAAATGAACAGTGCTTGCCGATGTAGATGATATTTGCGCTGAGAAAGCTATAGCATACTGCCCAGCTTCTCCAAAAACAATTCTACTTGCAGGAGTTCCCAAAGTAATACCAGAATTACTAGCTTCTGCCGTGTATGTAAGCTGATACTCTGTATTTGCACTTGCTGCCGTTACGTCTGTGTCAATGTAAAAATCACCATGTCCATCTTCTAAAACTATTTGACGCCACACACCGTTTTTACTGACAACAGGGTATCCATTTACTCTATCATATAAAATAACACCATCTTCAGCAGCAGAACTATACTGATCTTTTGCATCTAATTGATTAAGGGCTTTGCCAAGAAAGCGCCTAATATTTTCAGCCCATGATTGTATATCTGGTGTATACGGTGGGACGATCCTCATCTACGCCCACCTTGCCGCGTATCTAATCGCATTATTCCCACACGCCAATCTGACGCTGTGTTGCCCTCTACACGCATACGAACCTGACGCCCTTGAAACCTTACAGATGTTGGGTTGCTCATTGTAAATGGGCCGTAAGTTGTTTCAGCAGCAGTAGGATAAAACCTTGTTTTAAACTTTGCAGTAACGTCACCTAATGTTTTTTCATCAGGTATAAGTTCTACAACATTCATTAAGTTTTCACCATTTCCAATTGATATTGGGCCTGTTTCAGCAAATGGCGTTCCAGTGTCATAATTATAACCTATTTCGTGTTCGTATAAGACACCATTGCTTTTGATGTACATAGGGTAACGAAATACACCACGATCAACTCCAGCAGTACGATCCATAGAACCAGTAGTCCATATGTTTTCTGCGTAATCGTAAGCTACATATCTGTTACATTCCATGCTATCTGAGCTAGGATAAAACCACCATATTTCATTCCAAGCAGAGTTTACTACAGCACTAACTTTACTACGTTGGTCATTATTAAAATCAGAGAAAACATAATCTCCAACTTCACATGGTATATCTTGAACTCTACCACCAGAATAAGCAAAGAAACCACGCTGACCCATCCAGAACACTCCAGCGTCCACAGCTACAGCAGCAGCAGCGCCTATTAACCCACAAGACGTTCCAACTCTTTCTAGACCATAAACAAATGGTGGCCCTTGATAGGTCATGCTGTGGGCATCTTCTGTAGTTAAAATCAGTGATTGGCCTCTTGTTCTTACACCTCGTAAAATAACCCCATTAGTCTGTAGTAGTATATCACCAGCTTGGTTTGTAGCGGCTGCTGTCCAGGTTGTATTATCTTCTTGATCTGACCACTGCACTTTTCGGCTATCACCACCAGCGCCAAAACAAACTACAAATCTTTCTTCTGTAACCATAAACCCAGAACAAGAAGTAGGAGCGTTAGTTACTTGTGCAGCTTTAACAGCATTATTTAACTGCCATTCATACAATTTTCCATCGTCAGGAGACATAGCTAAAAGAAATTCTCCATAGTTATCTAATGACCAAACGGTAGCTTTTAATATGTTTTCACTGTCGGCTCGTGGAAGTCCGTATTCCTCACGCCCATAAAAACTAGCGCCATAACCAGTGTTTATAGTTGCATCTACACGCCCAACAGTAAGTCCAACAGGAGTAATATCTGTTGAAGTTCCATCGGCTTGTAATGCATATAATTTGTTAAAAGTTCCAGTAGCTAGTCTTCTGTTTGCGCTGTTATCTTCCCAAGCTATTAATGAACGAGCAACACCGCTAATATCTACGCTTTGTCTTTGACGCCAACCACCTATAGGACGCAAAGCGTCTTCATGCCAGCGAACTAAATCTACATCACGCCATCTCCCTTGTGACATAAGATCAGTGCCGTTGCGATACTGTCCTTTTGGTATTTGCAGTGGAATAAATGGCATGACACCACCTAACCGTTAAGTGCGTCTAAATCATCCCAAACACGTTGAGCGTGTGCAGCCGCATCAAAAGCAACAGTTGCATCTGGATCATCTGGGTCTGGATCAGTCCAACTATTTGCTGAAGCTTGTGCAGCAAGATAAGTTTGCAAATCTGATTTAGAAGTTATTTCTTCTATCGCACCAGATATATCCGCGCCATCGTCAGAAATGCCAATCATAATCCAATCTTGTGGACTAGCTGTGTCTGGATCTGCAACTGCATACATACCACCTGTTGACTGTGACACACCAAACTTTAACCAAGTTGGTATTGTGCCGTCACTTTCTAGTCTGTACTTTACTACTTTGTGTGCCATTTTTCTTATCCTCTATCTGGGGGGTATTGGTTAAACTTGTTTTATCTAAAATGTCAAAACCACGACTGTTTGCAAAATCGCCAGGACAATGCGCCCATTTTTCTGCACACGCCTCTAGCCATTGCACCGTATGATGATGTTCTGGTGCTTTGCCCTCTTTGATAATCTCGTTCTCCCACTGCAAATATGCAAACACTTCCGCTTGGGCTTGCGCTGCATTGATGCCAAGATCAAAAAGATAAATCATATTGCCTTCGTCAATCACACCATTACGCGGTCTTGCACTGTTAAGTGCTTGCTTCATGCACGTCATAATGTGGTACTTAATTTCTTCTAGCTCGTAATCCTCTTCAGTAAGCTCATCCTTACCAATTTTCTTCATCAGATTGTCATACTGATTAGTAAAGAAGTTTAGCTTTCTTACTGCACCTTCTACATACCCACGAGAGCTTGCCGCTTGTGCTTGCTTTTCGTTTATCTTTACCTCAAGCATTTCACGTTCAAGATCATCTGTTTCTGTCTCTAGTTTGCGCTCTAGCTTCTTGAGCTTTACTTCTTCCTTTTTCATCTTGAAGTAGCCCTCTTGCAAAGCTGCTTTGGTCTTTTCAATCTCAGCAAGGCTGTGCTTGATAGAGCGTATCGGTGTGATAGCTGTAACGTCTAATGTAACGCTCATCATCTGTGAGTGTGACTTGTAGAAGTTGCTTGATGCCTGTGCGATTGCAGGGGCTTTTTCCTGTATATTTGCCAACATAGACTTATATTCTGGCTTTGCTTGTGGAAGCTGAATATTAATGTCTGGTGTTATTGACGTTAGTTCTGTTGTTGTATCTTTTGGCAATGTCATTCTCCCTATGCTATGCCACCGTGTGCGTTAGATGTCCCAGAATTTCCATAACTATTTGAGCTATTTAAGTCACCAAAATCCGAAGCATTACCAGTAGATGCAATTGTTACAGCATCAATAGATTTAATTGTAGGTGCAGAACTTCCATCAGCATTACCTCGTCCACCTGCAAAAACCCCAGTCGTTTTATCCGAAGCCGCACCGTGATCCATTTTATATGTAACTAAGTCACCGAAATCAGTGGCATTTCCTGTGCTTGCTATTGTAACATAATCAATAACATTATAATAAGTGCCACCATTTCGCCCACCCCCACATAAAGCGCGAGTAGAACTTGCCGTTGCCGCTTGGTTGTATCTGCCGACTGTTAAATCTCCAAAATCTTGCGCATCTCCTGTTGAGGCAATAGTAATGTATTGTATTCTATTTAATGTGCCACTATCTCCATGACCCATAAATAAACCTCTGGTTGCAGAGGATGTGCCACAAAAATAACGGTTGCTAGAAAGTAAGTCACCAAAATCTTGCGCATTACCAGTGGAGGCAATAGTAATATATTGAATTACGTTACTCATTTAACTAGCCCCCCCTGCAAATATTCCCCTTGTAGAACTTGAGCAACCTGCCATTCCCTCCAACGCCGTTGATATATCGCCAAAATCAGCGGCATTTCCTGTTGAAGCAAAAGTTACATAATCAATAACATTGGTTCTATCACCATTTGTATCTGCGCCGCCCCCAAAAACACCTCGCGTTGAACTGGCAGGGCCACCGTTGCTTGAGTAATATCTTGCAAGCGTCAAATCGCCAAAGTCTGTAGCGTTTTGCGCAGATGCGAGAAGCAATGTATCAATGGTATTCACAGCCACGCCACCCCCAAAGCCTCCTGCAAACAAAGCCCTTGGCGCAGCATTCCCCGCCGTAGGCCACAGCCCTGCCGCCGTATATCTTTCAGCTTCCGCAAGTGACCACACTCCACTTGCTGCGCTATTTTCAAAAGGCCCAGAAGGAGCGGTAGGAGTATCAGTTATAATGTTTCCTAGATAACGCTTACTGGTCATTATGCTATACCTCCATGTGATCCACACATGCCTGAACTATTTCTTGAAGCTCCACCAGTAGATATTGCTCCAAAGTCTACAGCATTGCCTGTACTTGCTAAAAATATTAAATCTGCACTTGCAACATTTGCACTTACATATCCACCTAAATTAAGAACAGCAGTTTTATTACTAGCTCCACATCCTAAATAGCCTTTATTAGCTAAAAGATCTCCAAAATCCGTAGCGTTACCAGTGGAGGCTATAGTTACATAATCAATTATATTTGATCCATCATCTTCTGGGTCATTACCACCGTAAAAAATACCTCTTGTATTACTGCTTCCACCGCCTACCCCTGTATGCCTTCCATCTGTTAAATCACCAAAGTCAGATGTGTTACCTGTTGAAGCTATAGTGACATAATCTATAGAGTCAGGACCACCTTCACTACTTGGACCTCCACCTGCAAACAAGGCTCTTGTTGTGCTTTGACAGCTACCTCCACTTCCCCTATAGCTAATAGAAAAGTCACCAAAATCAGAAGCGTTACCTGTAGATGCTATAGTTATATAGTCTATTTCATCAGAGTTTGATGCTGCACCACCTGCAAATATACCTCTAGTAACACTTGCAGCAGCCATAGTATTATGTTTGTTTCTTGTAAGATCTCCAAAATCTGTTGAGTTTCCTGCACTCGCAAGAGTAACGTAGTCCATCACATTAGTAGCACTATTTGTTCCTCCGCCAGTTACACCTCTAGTGTCAGAAGATAACGAGTTTCTACCTTGTGATGTAACAGTTGCATCACCAAAGTCTGTAAATGTTGACCCTGTAAGTATAGTGGTAAACTCCATAGTATTAACGACTGAACTTGTGACACCAATACTAAAAACTGCACGTCCACCACCACCCCCTGCTGCTAGTGTTGCAGGGCTAATATTGTCTGCACTCCAATCTGCAGCATACTGATACTGTGTTGAGAGCGACCATACACCTTGATAATTTGGCATTATGAAAGTCCTCCGTGGGCGTTTGTATTAGACCCAGAAGCCTTGACAGGAACGCTCAAATCCCCAAAGTCTACAGAGTTTCCAGAAGATGCAATAGTAAAATACTGCATTACATTTACAACCTGCGAAGAAGTGTTTTCACCACCCGCAAAAACCACGCGAGTAGAACTAGCCCCCGCCGTAGAGTATTCTCTTGTAGTAACCATATCTCCAAAGTCAGTCCCGTTTCCAGTAGAAGCAATAGTAAATTGATCTACTGTGAAATTATTGCTACCGTCTGAAGGAAGAACTAAAAACTTTACATCGTTAGATGCGCCACCACCTGCGGAAGTGGCGGCCTGCAAGTTACCAAAGTCAGTCCCGTTGCCCGTAGATGCTAAGGTGACATACTCTACAACATTGGTTCTTGTCCCGCTACTAATGCTGCTCAAGCCGTTTGCGTAAATGCCCCTTGTAGGTGAAGCGCCGCCAGTTCCGTATGCACTTTTAGCGTTGGTATCCCCGAAGTCAGTTCCATTTCCAGTGCTAGATATAGTAAAATAATCAATATAATTTAAATTTGAATCAAAGTCACTTGTACCACCACCCACTACAAGAAAGCGCGTAGCACTAGAAAGTCCAGTTAAGTAACCACGACTATTTGTCAAATCTCCAAAATCCACCGCGTTTGCAGTAGTAGCGAAAGTAGTATAATCAACGACATTAGTTCTCTGGAAACTCCCATTTAGGCCATGCGCTTGAACCCCTCTAGTAGCAGATGCTCCACCCACACAGCCAAACCCAGTTGCACTTGTTAAATCACATGTGTCCACTGAGTTACCTGTGGTAGACATAGTTATCCTTTGAAGGCTGTTAATCATGGTATTGCTTGAGTTTCGTCCACCAAATATTTGCATAACAGATGCTGCGGGACTAACACTTCCACTCGCATCACTAGGCGCAGAATAACCAAACGCATTGATCGCCCAGACGTTAAACGTGTAACTTGTACCGTTGGTTAAACCAGTAACCGAAATGGGTGAGCTTGAACCTGATGCACCATGCACATTAGTACCGTCTTGCACTCTGTAACCAGTAATAGCAGATCCACCAACGTCAGTCGGCGATGTAAATGCAACGGTTGCCTGTGCATCACCTGCTGTAGCACTAACCGCCGTAGGGCTGTCTGGTGCATTTAGCCCATCTTGACCTATAAAGCCGCCTCTACCTTTCGCCATGTGACGAACTCCTAGTCAGATATTTCCTCATAGCTAACGATCACTTCTAAATCGCTTGCTGTTCCAGCAGTTGCTGAAATGCTTTTATCTTCTTCTAAGTAAAGTGCAGTGTTTTTATCAACCACCACTAAAGAAGCATCAGCAGGGACTGAGACAGTAGACACAAGAGAAAATGCTGTGCCACCACCTGACGCCGCGCTGTGGAAGTCTACCGTTACGTCACAAGCGTTAGTGCCATCTACGTTGGCAACTTGGATCATGTTAATTTTAAATACTTTGTCACTAGAAGCAGCATTGCTTACGAGTGTGGTCTGTGATGTTGAACTAAGCGCAACCGTAGCGGTCTTTGCTGTAATTGTTGCAACATTTACTATATTTGGTGCAGCCATATCTTAGCCTCCTTTACCCAAAAACAATAGCCATAGCTATGGCCTTACCAGTTGATGCAGCACTATTCAGCTGCGTTTGAATGTTAGACGTAACTCCGTCAACAAAATTAAGCTCTGCGGTTGTAGCTGTAACACCATCTAAAATATTTAACTCAGCAGCAGTTGCAGTTACCCCATCAAGTATATTTAGTTCTGCGGTTGTAACCGTTGCGCCATCTAAAATTTCAAACTCAGTATTTGTTACACCCCCTAAAAGCGTGTCCAAATTCGTCCAATTTGTATTTAAAAAACCACCCCAGGCATCTTCATCACCGCCAACGGTAGGTAAGTTCCAAGAATAATTAGTTGTTGATGCTGGCATTTATGCGGCCCTTTCTAAATAATCTGCTTCTGTCCAAGTCGTACTTGGGTTTGATACATCAGTCCACGTTGTACTTGGATTTGGCGCATCTAACCATTTATACCTTGATTTAATCGTTACTGTTGCAGCTACATTTAAACTAGCAGCCATTAATCTGACGCGATTATACTCTATATTTACGCTAGATGATAGTGCAATATTTGCCTGACCCACAACATCTATGACACCGTTACCTGTCATAGTAGATGTTAAGGTGATATTTGACGCTGCATCTGCAATGCGAATACCAGCACTTGTGACGTTACAAGCAAGGTTAATTGCAGCAGCGCCCTCTTCTACACTGTGGTTAATACCATAAATATATGAGCCATATGTGTTTTTGCCGTAACCTGGTCTGAAACCTGGTACTTCTGGATATTCTACCGCAACCGTTACAACAACGCCCTGACATACAACATTAGCAGCAGCCGTTCTTACCTTAATTGCTGATGAAGTTGTGGCAGATGTACAAGTTGTGGCAGAAGCACCACCAATAATTGTATCAGAATTTGCAGTTACACTTGACGTACAGGCTACAGTAGAAGCGCCTGATTTGACCTGTTGCAAAGAAGCTGTGACAGAACACGCTGTAGTTGCCGTAGATGCGCCTTGAAATACTTTAACCGCTATTGCTGTAACAGAGCAAATTGGTGTAATACTTGCTGCTGCGTCAATTACAGAGCCAGATAAACCGTAAGTATCCTGACCATATAAAGCATCACCGTAATTAGCGCGGTAAACAGTCATTAGGCTAACG
>Ga0209535_1001030_pt1 | contig 19128 bp, 23 predicted proteins | sample LinPmetageLP28_FD_184041 | JGI IMG/M metagenome (GOLD analysis project Ga0209535, IMG submission 184041) | Marine viral communities from the Pacific Ocean - LP-28 (SPAdes) (version 2) | ecosystem: Environmental > Aquatic > Marine > Oceanic | place: Pacific Ocean | collected 2009-08-22
GACATAAAACAACAAGTTTTAGATGGTAGTGAAGAATTTAAATCAAACTTTAAAAAGTTATGGTCTTCAACCCCCGGCTTAGAAGTAAGTGAATTTGAACAATATTATGATAATCCTAAAAAAACACCAAACCAAAACCTATCTTATAGAATATCAAAATATTTAGGTTTAGAAGTTGTAAATGCTATTAATAACTCATCCAACCCAGATAAGATAATTGCAGATTTACTTAATTATGCTTCCTCACAAACTGGAGATAGTGCAATATTTGTTAAAGCATCTTAATATTTATAATAAAATAAAATAAAATAATATGTGCGACTGCGGATGTAATACTTGCGAAACAAAATCAACGTTAATGCTCAACGAAAGTTTAGCTCCACGTGGTATACTGTCTGAGGGGCTTAAGCATCATTTAGACGCTAATAAACCGCTAACAGAACATTTATACCGTGCTGGTTCGGAAAACTATTTTAACCTATGGGCTGAAGCTCGCTCTTTATACACTCGTGAGATATTAGAGATTACTCATGAAGATGATTTAGCTGTTTTAACCGAAACAGATTTAGGTCATTTTGGTATGTTTGAAGGTAAAAAAGTGCCTTTAGATTTTCCTATGGAAATAACTGAAGAAGAAATAAATGAAGAAGCTAAAAAAGCTAAGAAAAAAAATACACTAAGTAATATTTTAAATGAAATTGGAGATGCATCCCTAAAACCCTATGAATGGACAGTAAAAAAAAGTTCTTCCCCAAGTTGGGATCTAGGGATGGAAAAACCATTCATTGAAGCTGAATATAAGTTTACTACAGATAAAGGTGTAAAATACAAAGCGGGTTTTAGCGAAGAAGAAGAACATGGTTTTTTCCATTTTGCATTTTATCCTGAAGGTGGGGGTATTAAGGATATTGTAAATAAAGGTGAAGTATTTAGAGTAATGTCTACTATAGTCGATATTTTTAAAGACTTTATAGAAAAAGAAGAATGGAGTGAAATTTATTATTCCTCTGTTAGACAAAACTATGGTGATAAACGCAGAGAAAAGTTATATATGGCTTACTTAAAAAAGAATCTCCCGGATTGGATTAAAATAGAAGATATTGGTCTGGGTGATATGGCATTAAAAAACCAAAAACAAGACTTAAATGAAGCTAAAAAGAATACTAAAAAATTAAATAAACCAATGCGTGACTCATCTGGAGGTAAAGCATATAAGGTTTATGTTAAGGATCCTAAAACCAAGAAAATCAAAACAGTACGTTTCGGTTCAGGTGGTTTAAGAGCTAAAATTAACGATAAAAAAGCAAGAAATGCTTTTGCTGCTCGTCATAAGTGTTCAACTAAAAAGGATAAAACCAAAGCAGGATATTGGAGTTGTCGGCTTCCTCGTTATGCGTCTCTTTTGGGTCTAAAATCAAACTTCAGTGGATTCTGGTAAACCATATACTGACGTAGAAATCACAGATAATTATATTATTCGTGAATTTGGGGATAATATAGATCCAATTGAATTAATGTGGCATCGAGATGATGAAGACCGTACTATTGAGATTATAGGTGAAACAGATTGGATGTTACAACTTGATAATTCTCTTCCAACCTCACTTCAAGAGCGTATATTTATACCTAGACATAAATGGCATAGAGCTATTAAAGGAACAGGAAAATTAAAACTAAAGATATATAAATAAAAACATACAGCTCGATTCATAGCCGAGCGATTATATAAAAAAATGAGATCTGTGGCCTCTTCAAATTTGGAGAGGCTACTTTTTGTTCGTATATTCACGTATTAAAAATAAATGTAAATGGTAGAAAAATTAGTAATTGTAGGTGCAGGTGTAGCAGGTGTTAATGCTGCTACTAAATTAGTAGATAATGGCTTTCCTGGTAAAAATATTACTATTATTGATATGGGTAAAGATCCATATAGGAGAGAATACTCTGAAGTAATGGAAGGCTTTTTAGGAGCTGGTGGTTGGTCTGATGGTAAATTAACTTATCACACATCAATTGGAGGTCATATGGCTAAATATTGTGGTGAAGATAAGGCAATGGAGCTATTTGATGAGGTAATCAATAATTTTAAACGTTTTCATCCTAAACCAGAGGAAGTACAATGTTCAGATCCTCAAGCAGAACCAGATTTTATCAAACCATATTTTGGGTTAAGATTATTTCCCGTATGGCATGTTGGTACAGATTATTTACATGAAATTGGTAAAAATTGGTATGATTTCTTAGTTAATAGTGGGGTTAAATTTAAATGGCAGGAAAAAGTAACATCTATTGATTTTAAAAAACAGTGGTGTCGGTATAAAAATGTAGAAGATAAATTTACAAGGGGAATTGGATACGATCGCTTAATGTTTGCTGTAGGTAAATCAGGTATTGATTTTGGTAAGCAATTGGCAGACGATTATAGCTTCCCTACTGAACCAAAACCAGTACAAATTGGAGTCCGTTTCGAAGCACCACAAAAACACTTCCAAAAACTAATTGATATATCTTATGACTTTAAATTATATAGAAAATTCGAGGAAGGAGTATCGCTTCGTTCATTCTGTACTAATAACAATGCAGCCTATGTTGCTGTTGAAGAAACATATGGTAATCACAGTTACAATGGACATGCTAAAAAGGATGAAGCGTTTAGGAATAATATGACCAATTTTGGCATACTAATGGAAATACCAGGCATTGAAGAACCATTTGCTTGGTCTAGAGAATTAGTATCTAAAGTAAATAAAGAAGGTACAGGTTTATATTATAGTCCAACTCGTACACCATCTACAACATCTGAGGGTGATATAGTAAGTGCTGTTACAATTGGTGAAATGGATGAAGTAAGAGAAGCATTTCAAGGTTACTATAAATACATTGATGACTTCATTGATGATATGAAAAAAGTATTCCCAACATTAGGTGATGATTGGGGGTGCTATATTCCTGAAGTAAAGTATCTATCACCTGAACCATTGGTTAATTATAAAGATTTATCATTAAATAAATTCCCAAATGTACACTTTGCAGGTGATTCATTAAGTGCAAGAGGTATTACAGTATCAGGGGCACAAGGAACATATGTCGCTGAAAGTATGCTTGAAATATTTAAAGAAGAAAAATATAGCAATCACGGAGATGCAATAAGCTGGTAAATTAATAATACTTGGAGAATTAAAAAAGAATTAGTATATTGATGGATATTATAAATTGGTAGAATATGAGTAAGAAATTTGGACAAACTCGAAGGTTAATAAAAACAGATGGCACAATAGCCTATGTTTGGGAAGGAAAATTACATAGCTGGGAAGGACCTGCTTTAATACCTGAAGGTGATAATAAACAGAGAGAATATTACATTCATGGGATTCAGTATAGTCACGAAGAATGGGATGAGTTAAAAAAAGATAGACAAGGAATCCCATTCTATAAAAATCAATCCATGAAAAATAAACTTTCAGATTATAGAAACTAATAAATTATAACATCTTATGGCTCGTATAGGTTTCTGTGGAAGTATGTCAGTCGGCAAGACCACAATTGTTAATGCTTTAGCTAAATTACCGGAATTTAAAGATTATGTTACTAGAACAGAGCGTTCTAAAGAATTAATGGCAATGGGTATTCCATTAAATACAGACAGTACTGTAAAAGGTCAAACTGTATTTTTAGCAGAACGCGCAAGTGAACTAATTCAAAAAAACATTATCACAGATCGTACCATTATTGATGTAATGGCTTTTGCGAGATGTTCAGATTCTATGTATTTTTTTGAAGCCGATGATTTTTGTAATTTTGCTTCTTATATGTTAAAAGATTATGATTACATATTTTATGTTTCACCTGAAGGAGTTGAGATAGAGGATAACTCAGTACGTGAAACAAATAAAGAATATAGACAAATAATCGATGATGAGATTAATGTATTATTAGATAAATACAACCATAAAATTAAAAATCTCCACTATATTAAGGGTAGTACTCAAGAACGAATAAAACTAATTAAAGAAACAATCTTTTCATAATATTTATAAGTAAATTCAATATCCTATGAAAGATTATTATTCTATTTTACAATCTTTTTTTATTAAAACTAAAAATCAAAAAAGACTAAACCAATTAGAAAAAATTAAGGATAACAAAACTGAACTTATTAAACTATTTAATATGGTTAAACCTGAATCCTTAGACCATAGCATTAATAAAATTAAAAATACTATGAAATTATCTGAATTTAAATCTTATATCCAAGAAGAAATAGTGGGTGTTCTTCGAGAAGCAACAATAGAAACTTCACCTGAAGATTTAGCAAAAGTTAAATCCTCGGCAGATGATGATGATGTTATCAAAGTAACTGAAAATTTAAATCCTGAAGTAGTAAAAGCAGTAGATCGCTTTATTAAAGGAATGGCTAAAAGATATGATTATCCAGAACAAGATGCGGTGTTTGCTATTAAAGCTGCTATAGATAAACTCGCTATAGATAAACTCGCTAAAATGAGAGCTGCTAATGCTGGTGATGATGGTAACGATAAATTCTTTGATAATGCCAAGAAACAAAGAGATGCAGGTGGGGTTAATGAAGCTGAAGATATGGATGATGCAGAAATGGATAAAAAAGCAGCAAAAGCCGCTAAAAAAGGAGATTCTATAGCTACTATAGCCTCAAAATATCAAAAATTAGTATCTAAAATGAAAGAATTAGCTAGAGAGTATAAAGCAGCTGAGGGTGATAAAAAAGAAAAAATCAAAGACCAATTAAAAGATATGACTAAAGAAAAAAAACAACTTGAAAAAGCTCTTTAATAATATCCAATTAGTTATAATTGTAGTTTTAGTTATTATAATTATACTACAGCAACAATGTTCTGGTCCTACTACAGGTTTAAACTTATTTAACAAAAACCCTCTCGTCCCACCAGCAATCGAGGGTTCGGTTATTACTAAAATAGAAACCAAGTGGGATACTGTAAAGATTGACAGTTTAATCTATATTCCAAAGTGGAAAACTCGTATAGTTACAGAACATGATACTATACCTGCAGATATTGACACATTATCAATTCTAAAAGATTATTACTCAAAGTATTTCTACACAGATACATTAGATTTAGATTCATTGGGTAATATAGTAATTAATGACACTATATCAAAAAATCAAATAATATTCAGAGAAATTAATCCAAACATTTATATTCCAACTACAACCATAGAACGTGATTCATTAATTTCTAAAAATGAATTTTATTATGGATTTGGATTAGCCGGCAATAAAATACAATTTAGTTATATTGGAGGTGAATTACTTTGGAGAAGTAAAAGGAAAAAAGTAATAGGATTAGGAGTTGGAATTAACCAAAATTTACAACCTGTTTTAACAGGTCGTTTGTTTTGGAAAATTGGAAGATAATGCCCCAAGATATAAAACAAATAATTCGCCAAGAATATATTAAGTGTTGCCAAGATCCGGTACACTTTATGAAAAAATACTGTTTTATTCAACACCCTCAAAGAGGTAGAATCCAATTTAATTTATTCCCATTCCAAGAAAAAGTATTAAAATTATTTGAAGATAACCCTTATACCATTACACTTAAATCTCGCCAATTAGGTCTTTCAACTTTATCTGCTGGTTATGCTTTATGGTTAATGCTTTTCCATGAAGATAGAAACGTATTAACTTTAGCTACTACCCAAGCAACCGCCCGAAATTTAGTTTCTAAAGTACAATTTATGTACGAAAATTTACCTTCATGGTTAAAAATAGAAGATGTAGAAAATAATAAATTATCTTTAAAGTTAAAAAATGGTTCTAAAATTCAAGCAAAATCCTCAAGTACAGATGCCGCAAGATCCGAAGCTGTATCTTTATTGTTAATTGATGAAGCAGCTTTTATTGATAATATTGCTGAAACTTGGGCCGCAGCCCAACAAACTTTAGCTACGGGGGGTGGTGCTATTATTTTATCAACCCCTAATGGAACCGGAAATTGGTTCCACCAAATGTGGGTTAAAGCAGAAGCTCAGGAAAATGATTTTTTACCTGTTCGTTTACCTTGGGATGTACATCCTGAAAGAGATGAAGAATGGAGAAAGCGCCAGGATGAATTATTAGGTGACCCTAGATTAGCAGCCCAAGAATGTGATTGTGATTTTAGCACTTCAGGTGATACTGTTTTTTATAGTGAGTATATAGAATTTTACGAACAAACCTATTTAAAAGACCCACTTGAAAGAAGAGGAGCAGACCAAAACCTATGGATATGGCAACCCGCAGATTATTCAAGAGATTATATGGTTGTAGCTGATGTTGCGAGAGGGGATGCAAAAGACTTTTCGGCATTTCATATAATGGATGTTGAAAGTAATACTCAAGTGGGAGAATATAAAGGTCAAATTAGTACAAAAGAATTTGGTCATTTATTATTTGGTATAGCTACAGAATATAATAATGCCTTATTAGTAGTAGAAAATGCAAATGTAGGGTGGCATGTAGTTCAAGTGTTAATAGATCGTAACTATCCTAATTTATATTACTCTCCTAAAAATGGAGATATAACTTCAGATTCTTATTTTGACCAATATTCAGATAATAGTAGAATGGTTCCTGGATTTACTATGTCAACCAGAACTAGACCTATATCTATTGGTAAGTTTCAAGAGGGAGTTGGGGATAAAGGAGTTACTATTCATTCAAAACGTTTAGTTGAAGAAATGAAAGTATTTATTTGGAAAAATGGAAGACCAGAAGCTCAAACAGGATACAATGATGACTTGGTTATGTCATTTGCTATTGGTATGTTGATGAGAGAAACAGCATTTAAATTTAGACAACGAGGTTTAGATTTAACTAAAGCTTCTTTAAATAGTATGACTAAAACAACTACAAAATATACTGGGGTTTATTCAGGCGATAAAAGTAGTAATCCTTATAAGATTGATAACCCTTATGGGGGAGAAGAAGATATTCGTTGGTTATTTTAAATATATTTATAATTATAACAATTCTACACAATGGCAGATACTAATGTATTTACACGATTAAAAAGATTATTTTCTACTGACGTAATTATACGCAATATAGGAGGAGACCAACTTAAAGTAATGGATGTTAATTCTATCCAAAAAGCAGGCGAGATTGAAACTAATTCTTTAGTTGATAGATTTTCTAGACTGCATGTAACCGGGGCAGCCCCTATTTATAATCCTGCTCTTAATTACCAAACAATGAGAGTCCAGCTTTATAGTGATTATGAAGCTATGGATACTGATGCTATTATTGCTTCTGCCCTTGATATTATAGCAGATGAATGTACCCTAAAAGATGATATGGGCGAGGTGCTAAGTATTAAAAGTAGTGATGAAGATATTCAAAAAGTACTATATAATTTATTTTATGACGTATTAAATATAGAATTTAATTTATGGATGTGGATACGCCAGATGTGTAAATATGGTGATTTCTTTTTAAAATTAGACATTGCCGAAAAGTATGGTGTTTATAATGTCATTCCTTATACAGCTTATAATATTGTAAGACAAGAAGGATTAAATAAAGATAATCCTAATGAAGTTACCTTTCAATTTGATCCTGACGGTTTAACCGGAGGTGGTGGAGGTTATGGTGGCTATTATGGTGCTGGAGGATCTGGCGCGAATCCCTCAGGAAAAACAATAACATTTGATAATTATGAGATGGCTCATTTTAGATTATTAACAGACGTTAATTATCTCCCTTATGGTCGTTCTTATATTGAACCTGGACGTAAGTTATTTAAACAATATACTTTAATGGAAGATGCTATGTTAGTCCATAGAATCGTAAGAGCCCCAGAAAAACGTGTTTATTATATTAATGTAGGTTCTATTCCTCCTAATGAAGTAGATGCATTTATGGAAAAAACAGTTTCCAAAATGAAACGTACCCCGTATGTTGATGAACAAACCGGTGATTATAACTTAAAATATAACATGCAGAATATGATGGAGGATTTCTTCATCCCTGTAAGAGGTAATGATTCTGCTACTAAAATTGATACTACAAAAGGCTTAGATTATGATGGCATTCAAGATGTTGAATATTTAAGAGATAAATTATTTGCAGCTTTAAAGGTGCCTAAAGCATTTTTAGGATATGATGCTGATATAGATGGTAAGGCAACATTAGCCGCAGAAGATATTAGATTTGCACGAACCATTGATAGAATCCAAAGAACTGTAATATCAGAGCTTTATAAAATTGCTACTATCCATCTTTACACCCAAGGTTATACTGATGAACAATTATCTAATTTTGAACTTTCATTAACAACTCCTTCAATCATTTATGATCAAGAAAGAATTGCATTAATGAAAGAAAAAGTAGATTTAGCAGCTTCAATTATGGAAAATAAATTATTACCTACTGATTGGGTTTATGATAATGTTTTTAGATTTAGTGAAAATGAATATGAAGAATACCGAGAACTTACTCGTGAGGATGCTAAACGCAAATTTAGATTAAATCAAATAGAAGCAGAAGGAAATGACCCATTAGAAACAGGTAAATCTTATGGCACACCCCATGATTTAGCTTCATTATATGGTCAAGGAAGATACCAATCAGATCCTGGAAATGTTCCTGATGGTTATGATGAGAAAAAAGATTTAGGACGCCCTAAAGAAAAAGCATCTAACATTAATACTCAAGATAATGCCTTCGGGAAAGATAGATTAGGTAAAAGAGGATCAAAAGAAGATTATAACTCTTCCGATTCAATTAAACCTAATTATAAAGGAGGTTCACCTTTAGCTTTAGAATCAATGCTTAAACAAATACCAATTAATAAAAAACGTTTGGTTTTTGAACAAGACAAAAAGCAAGAATCTCTGCTTGATGAAGACAATATTAAGAAACAAAAATCCTAACATATTTATAATAAAATTCTAAGAATGAAATTAAGACATTCCAAGTATAAAAACACCGGTATTCTTTTCGAACTCTTGGTAAGACAAATTACGTCTGATACTTTATCTGCAAAGAATTCTCCTGCTAAAGATATACTTCAAAAATACTTTGTTAAGACTGAATTATCTAAAGAATTTAAACTATATGAAACTTTGTTTAAAAAAACAGGGTTAACAGAAGGGAAAGCTGAAATTATAATTAATACACTTTTAGAATCTTTTAAAAAATTAAATAGAAGTACCCTTAAAAGAGAAAAATATAATTTAGTTAATGAAATTAAAAAGCATTATAATTTAGAAGATTTTTTTAAAAATCAAATCCCTAATTATAAAATAAAAGCTTCTTTTTATATTCTAAATGAAGTTTATAACCAAGATTCTCATAATAGTTATTCTGAAGTAATTCAACATAAAATTACTCTCTTAGAGCATCTTACTTCTAAAGAAATCTCAGAAAAAGTTAAGAAAAATGTTATTAATGAATTTGAATCTTATGATAAGGATGTTCGTATTTTAACTTATAGAATTTTACTAGAAAAATTTAATGAGAAGTATGATGGGTTAAACCTAGATCAAAAATTAACTTTAAAAGAATTTATTAATGTTATTGATTCAACTTCAACATTAAAAGATTTTTATAATACTAAAATTGTAGAAATAAAAGAAGTTCTTTTGAATTTAAATAAAAAGGTTACTGATAAAGCAACTCAAATTAAAATTAATGAAATTAGTAATTTAATTTTTGAAGCAGATAAATCAACTAAAATTAATGATGATCATTTAGTTAATTTATTACAATATTATTCTTTAATTGAAGAATTAAAAAAATCAAATGGAAGATAAAATTCTAAAACCTAATGAAGTAAGCCCAAATCTATTAAAAAGACTTGAAAACAAGTATGGGGATATTGATGTGGTAAATGATTTTTTTAATTCTGATTTAACTAGATATTATAAGACCACAAACATAAATTCAAATACAGGAAAAGTTACTCATGATATTATTGATTTAGCTAGTTTTGGTGATTCCCTTAAAAAACTATCTCAAGCATTATCTGCTATTAAATCTTTATCAAAAACACCTGAAGGGGGGATGGATAATATTATACAAGATATATCTCAACAAGTTAAAGATGTGTTTAATAAGTATAGAACACACATCCGAAAAAACTACCCAGACCAATATAGCACAATAAAAAATTTACTCCAAGAAATTTCCACTTCAGCGGCCGGTGGTAATTATTCAACTCCATTTGCATTTAACCCTAATAAAAAAGCTAAAGGTGCTAAAAATATATATTATTATAAATTAGGTTACAAGCCTGTAAACAGAGAAAAATTACGCAAGCAAAGTAAAGGCGTTGATTACGTGGATTTAAGTAAGTAGTAATATGTATAAGTATAAATTAAAAATAAAAGAAGAAAAAGATTTAGGTCCTAAACAATTTCAAAATGAAAGAATGCTAGGATTTGATAAAATTGGAGATTTATTAGGGCAAATTCAACCCCTAATTAATGATGCTAAACAAGAAACTGAACAATATTATAAGAAAAATCCTGACTCTTATTCTGTAGTATATGGTACAGATTTAATTCATGATTATTTAAATGATATACTTAAAATTTTAAAACCTGAGGAATAAATGAAAACTCTACAAGAACAATATAAACTAATTAAAGAAGGAAAAGGACAAAAGTCTACCTTCTTAAAAGAAGCAAAATCCAAATTCCCTAATTTAATCAGAAATGGTTCTTCATTCGAAGAAGCAACTTCTATATTAAAATCAAAAGAAGTAATTAATGAAAATTTTGTAGGGTTGCAAGCAATAAATTCATTTGAAACTAAAAAAGATCCTTGGAGTGATAAATTTTCTAATTTTTTAATTGAAAAGAAAGAAAAAGAAACTAAAGCCAAGGCTGAAGAAAAGAAAACAACTAAAGAAGTTGAGGAATTAGAAACTAAAGGATACGATTATAAAGATAAGAAAAATTATGATAATATCTATGGTGAAGAATTTTTAAATGGATATTATGCTGAAATGAAAGATCCTAAAAACAGTGAAAAAACTGTAGATGAATTAAAAGAAATAGTAGCTAAAAATTTATCTAAAGATGCTTTACACTATGTTAAAGATGGTCAATTTGGAGTTAAAGAGTTAGGATATACTACAGACCACCCAGGCTTAGGAGAACCAAAAGAACTAAAAGGAAAATATAAAGGATCGGGATATGGTGATTTGAAAGAATCATTAAGTTTAACTTCTTTAATTATGAATGAAGGCGAGTACTATATGCCGGAAGAAAAAAAGATAAAAGAAAAATTAGAAGAGCCAAAGAAAAAAGCAAAAAAATCGTTAGTAGCAGATAAAGTAAAAGAAATTGAAAATGCTGGCAATGTTGCAGCTCTAGAAGCTAAAATGGGAGCTATTGAGGAAGAAATCGAAAATCGCGAGATGAAGATGAAAATGGCTACTGAAAACGAAGATCTAGCTGAATTTATTAACCCTACCAGAATTAAGGAAATGGGGAAAGAAGTTAAAGAACTTCAAAAATCTAAATCAAAGTATCTTAAAGAATATAAGAAACTTACAGGTGAAGAGTATAAGAGTAAAACTGAAATAGTTGGTGAAGATAGAAAAGCAAAAGAATATATTCAATCTATTGAAGACACCGATGAACGTGAGGAAGAAAGAAAACGTATGTTTGATAACCCCGATGAAAAGACTGAGGAAATTACTGAAGGAACACCGGGTGGTGTAGCATATATGAGAGGTCAAGAAGATTTTGATAATGGAGCTTCTGAAGATGATAATCCATATGAAAAAATAGAAGATGATCCTTTTGGAGACTATGAGGAATGGTATGAAGGTTGGTTTCGTGCTAAAATGGACCAAGAATTGTCTGGTATATAATAAAAACTCTGATACAAGATGAAACAAGTACTTATTGAAACTCAATTTTTTAAACCTACACTTTTAGAAGGTAAATTATCTGAAAGAGGTAATCCTCTGGTTGAAGGTATTTTAGCTACGGCTGAAGTTAAAAATGGGAATGGACGATATTATTCTAAAGAATTATGGGAACGTGAAATTGATAAGTATAACATATCAGTCAAAGAAAACAGGGCATTGGGAGAATTAGACCACCCAGAATCTTCAGTAATTAATCTTAAGAATGTTTCACACAATATTAAAGATATGTGGTGGGATGGAAATAGTGTGATAGGTAAAATAGAAATTCTTCCAACTCCATCAGGTAATATTTTAAAATCTCTAATTGAAAGTGGTATAACCTGTGGTGTTTCATCTCGTGGTATGGGCTCGTTACAACAAAGGGGAGAAATGTTAGAAGTACAAGATGATTTTGACTTACTTTGTTGGGATTTTGTTTCAACACCATCAAACCCAGGCTCATATATGCAGCTAGTGAAAGAAGGTTTAGATGTTAATAGTCAAGATAAATATTCTACAGTCAATACTATAGTAACAGAAATATTATGTTCAAATGGGAATTGTCCCATTTTTTAAAAATACAATAAAATGGAAAATTTCGATTTAAAAAAATATTTAGCTGAAGGTAAGCTATTTGAAGGGATATTTGATAGAAAACCTAAATTATATAATGTACCATCTTCATTAGTTACTAATATATCTACTTTAAGAGATGAAAGTACAGAATACTTAAGACGTATGATGATAAATCATGGTCCTATAGATACAGTAAAATATGATAAATCAAAAGATGAATTAATATTTACACATGGTCCAAGAGCAAAAGGTCACCATGGTCCCGCAATTGAAGGTGGATATACACACATCCAATCAAATGGTAAATCATTATTAAAAAAAGCATTAAAAGGTAGTACATTACCTTTAGATTTACCTTAAATCTTTTTTAAAATAAAATTCAAGCCCTCAAATGAGGGCTTTTTTTTTTCTAAAAAGTGTTATCTTACAATATCCCCATATATGTATAATTGTATTCTGTGGACAATATACTATCCCATATAGTATCCACTTATGTAAAACAACTTATTACGATTCATGAATAATCGTAAATCCCAAACCTAAATTTTGAGGAAAATGAAAAACAACAGAGAAATGCTCAAAGAAGCAATCGCTGAAGCTAGAACTGTTAAAGAAACAGCTATAGCCAACGCAAAACTTGCTTTGGAAGAAACTATTACTCCTAAACTAAAATCAATGCTAGCTAAAAGGTTAGAAGAGATGGAAATTGAAGAAGAAATGGAAGAAGACGAAGCAAAAGAAATGGAAAGTAAGAAAATGGAAGAAGAAATGGAAACAAAAATGGAAGAAGAAATGTCCGGTAAAATGGATGATTCTTATGAAATGGAAGAAGAACTTGATTTGGAAGAACTTCTTGCTGAACTCGAAGAAGAACTTGAGGAAACTAATATTGACCCAGGAGCTGAACCAAAATCCTTTCTTAAGAAAAAACCAGATTATGCTCAACTTGAAGAAGAAGAGATTACTGAAGGTGAAAACGAAGTAACTGAACAAGAAGAAGTAATGGAAATGGACATGGATATGGACATGGAAATGGATTCTGAAATAGAAGGTGAAGATGAGGAAATTGATTTAGAAGAAATGTCTGAAGAAGATCTTAAATCTTTTATCGAGGATGTTATTAAAGACATGGTTGAAACAGGTGAATTAGAAGCTGGTGATGAATTTGAAGCTGAAGGCGAAGAAGCTGAAGGTGAAGAAGAAATTGAAGTAGAAGATGAAACTGAAGAAATCATGGAAGGTGATGAAGAAATGAATGAAATGGAATTAGCAATAACAGACGCTGAATTTTTAGCATCAATGTTAGGAGGAGTTGCATTAGTAGGAGGAGTTGCTCTTGATGCCGCTAAAAAAGAACTAATGGATGCCGCTAAAAAAGGAAAAAAAGCTGTTGCTGCTACCATGAAAAATCTTTTAGGTACAAGTGAAATGGCCGAAGCAGAAGAAATGACAAATGAAGTTGAATCATTGAAAAATGAAATCAATGAAGTTAATCTACTGAATGCTAAATTACTCTACTTAAATAAAATCTTCAGAGCTAAAAACCTAACTGAAAACCAAAAAGCAAAAATTATTCCTGCTTTTGATAAAGCTGCTACCGTAAAAGAAGCAAAACTTATTTTTGAAACTATTTCTGAGAATTTTTCAGATTCAAAGAAATCAATCAAAGAAAATCGTTCTTTAGCTTCCAAACCTGTAGGAGTTGCTCCAAAAAGGGAATTAATTGTAGAAGTTGATTCTCAAGTTGCTAGATGGCAAAAGTTAGCTGGAATTAAATAAATTATAAATTAAAATTAAAATTAAATTAAAATGAGTCAATTAAACTCTCTTTTAGAAAGCGCTGGAGGTTCTTGGAAGAATCTTCAGAGCGATGCCGCTAGATTAGCAGGCAAGTGGGAAAAGACAGGATTGTTAGAAGGTATCAACACTGAGACCGAAAAGAACAATATGTCTATGATCCTCGAAAATCAAGCTAAGCAATTAGTAGTTGAATCTTCACTTTCAGGTGGAGGAGTAGCTGGTGGTACTTTTACTGCTGGAACAGGTGAACAATGGGCTGGTGTAGCACTTCCAATGGTACGTAAAGTATTCGGACAGATTGCTGCTCAAGAATTCGTATCAGTTCAACCTATGAATCTACCTTCAGGTCTTGTATTCTTCTTAGATTTCCAATATGGAACTGTGAAGAGTCCATTTAATGCTAATGGTATTGGTGCTGGTCATTATGATTCAGGATCAATGTATGGTGTAACTGAAGGTGCTGGTTCCCCAGAAGAAGGTCTTTATGGTGCTGGTAGATTCGGATATTCTATCAACAACACTGCTTCTGTATTTACTGCAGCTGTAGTTACCGCTTCATTTGCTCAGGTGAATTTTGATTCAGCTTTCTCTGCATCAGCTGCTGATGGTGATTACAAAGCTGTAACTGTTGATATGGCTAACACAAATGCAGATTTTAAAGCTGTTCGTGCTTTTGCAATAGCTTCAAGTTCATTATCAAATGTAAACCCTGCTTTTACTACTGTAAGTGGAACAGAAGTAACTTTCATTACTACAGGTGGTTCAGAAGCTGGTGCTTATGCTAATTTCCCTGTTACTTTCTCATTAGCTCCTCTCGATAACGAGCGTGGTGATTTTGAAGATGGTAATACTACATTGAACCCTGGAAACGGAACTATCTCAATTCCTGAGGTAAATGTTAAGTTGAAATCAGAATCAATTGTTGCTAAGACACGTAAGTTGAAAGCTGTTTGGACTCCTGAGTTTGCTCAAGATCTTAACGCTTACCAATCTTTGGATGCTGAAGCTGAATTGACATCTATCATGAGCGAGTATATCTCATTAGAGATTGATCTCGAAATTCTTGATATGTTGATTTCTTCTGTTCCTGCTGGAAGCACAGAATTCTGGTCAGCTGAAAACAACCAAGCAATTAATGCTGGTTCAACTGCTTTTACTAGTTTAACTTCTGGTTTCTACAATACACAAGGACAATGGTTCCAAACACTTGGTACTAAAGTTCAGAAATTGTCAAACAAGATTCACCAATTAACTCTTAGAGGTGGTGCTAATTTCATGGTATGTTCTCCAACTGTAGCTACAGTTCTTGAATCAATTCCTGGATATGCTGCTGATTCTAATGGTGATGCTGCTCAAGCTAAGTATGCTTTTGGTGTACAGAAAGTTGGTCAGTTGAATGGTAGATATCAAGTTTACAAGAATCCATATATGACTGAGAATCAGATATTGATGGGTTTCAGAGGAACACAATTCCTTGAAACAGGTGCTGTATTTGCTCCATATATTCCATTGATCATGACTCCTCTTGTATACGATCCAGATACATTTACACCACGTAAAGGTCTCTTAACTCGTTATGCTAAGAAGATGATTCGCCCTGAGTTCTTCGGAAAAATTCAGGTCTCTGGTTTGAACACTATCTAAATCGTTGATTTAGGTTTACTATAAAAAGAAAGGGACGCGTTTCGCGTCCCTTTTTTATGTTTTCAAAAACAATTTCTAACCATTTTATTTGGTTACCACAATAATTGTTCGTATATTCACGGGGTAAATGAGAAACGAAATACATCAAAGAAAACCAAAGATTTCCACGAAAAAACTTGGCTACCCGAGGTATTGTTCGTATATTTACATATAATAAAGAGATAAAAATAAAGGTTATGTCAAATAAAGAAATAAAAGATCAATTACAAAAAGGTAGTGTTAAATTCACAGTTGAAGGTATTACTAGTTATTGTAAAGGTAATGATGGTGAGTATGGAATGAATCCAAAAGTATTTGAAGTAAACGTAGACGCTGGAGCTATTCATGCTGAGTTTAATGGTATGAATGTTACTAAATGGGGTCCTACCTGTATTACACTATATACGTTTGATATGTTAGGTAAAAAATCAATAGGTAAAATTAAATATTCAAAAGTTACAATTTTAAAATAAGGGTTATGAGAATAAATGTAAACGCAAGCAACAGTAAAGTAATTGGTGGTAAATTATTTATCACAGGATTAAAAATGGCGAAATTGAAAGCTAAATTAGCTGAAGATATTATTAAAGGTTCTACCGTAGCACACCCAACAATGGGGTTGATGTACGAATATGATGGACCATTTTCTAGAACATAATTATAAATAAGTATGAAAATGAATAAGTGGAAAATTGGAATGGGTATAGTATTAATATCTATATCTATTATGGCTTTAATGTCGGGTTGTGATGAAGACAGACGATGTAAAACATGGAATTGTAAATCTTGGGATGGTGGTGGTAATATAGAGTATATAGAAGTCGATTCACCTAACCAACAACTTTACCAATACTGTGAGTGTATAGAAAATTTTGATAGAACTTGGGTAGTAGATTAATAGAAATGGGATTAAAAAAGAAATACAAAAGAGAATATGGTGAATTGATCACAGCTCTTATTAAAGAGGGTAGATCAACTGCTGTATTAGAAGTAAAGGTAATAGAAACATCTAAGATGAAGGGTTACTTAATTTATGAATGTTCTTACATTGATAGTGGTACTGTTAAAGTATCCAATATTATTGCTAGAGATATATCAGATGCAATGAAAAAGTTAGAACCACTACTAGGGTCAGGTATCCCATCATCAACTGTAAATTATGTATTGGGAAGTCAAACTTTAAATACACCTATTGAATATCAATCAGGTCAATCATAAAAATAGAAAACGATATATTAATGTCATAGAATTATAACTTTAATATCAGTAAGTTTTTAAAATAGGGAATTTTTTTAAATATTTATGGTAAATAAATTAAGTTGTCTATGGCATCAAATCACCACACAGATGAGGTATTTAGAAAAAAAAGAGTACCAAAAAACCCTATAAAATTTAAACTCACTTTAAATGAGGAGCAAAAAATAGCAAAGGAAGAAATATTAAACAATACACTTACTTTACTAGCAGGCTCAGCAGGTTCTGGTAAAACCTTACTAGCATGCCAAATAGCTCTAGATGGTCTCTTTTGTAAACAATACAATAAGATTATCATCACACGTCCTACCGTATCAAAGGAAGACATTGGTTTTTTACCGGGAGACTTACGTGAAAAAATGGATCCTTGGGTACAACCCATATATCAAAATATGTATGCTCTGTACGATAAGGTAAAAATTGAAAAATATATTGAAAGTGGACAGATAGAAATAGTACCTGTTTCCTTTATGCGAGGTCGTACTTTCCTTGATAGTCTTATTATTGTAGATGAAGCTCAAAATGTTACACATGAACAGATGGAAATGATTGTAACTAGAATTGGTTTACGTTCTAAAATGGTTATTTGTGGAGATGATCATCAAGTTGACTTAAAATCAAAACGCGATTCAGGATTTAGATTTTTATACTCAGCATCGCGTAAAATCAAAAACATGAATGGGATTACTTTAAAACATAATCATAGAGATCCTATAGTAGATGGGTTAATTGATTTATATGAGGAGGCAGCTGAAATAGGAATAGTATCAGGTAGTAAAAAATAAAAGTTGTTCCGTTTTTTTCCAATATTTATAAATAAAAAATGTAATGGCATCTATTTTAACTCCTACTACTTTTAAAGTTAATATTCAAGAAGAACATATAGTAAAAAATACTCGAACGGTTAATGATACTACTTTTGAGATAAATAATGTAACTAATGTTGACAGAAGAATTGTAACTTGCCCCACTACTACCTCCATTTCTTTAATAGATATTGATGGTATAAATCCTGGAGCTGGTACTTTTCCTTCATCAAGCTTACAATATTTAAGAATTACTAACTTAGATAATGCTTATAATCTAATGCTAACTTTTAGTAGTTCAAAAGATGAATATTGGAGTCAAGAATTAACTCCTACCTCTTCATACTTCTTATCCAGTGCGGGTGTAACAGGAAGTGGGTTTGTTAGTGGTTTGTCTTCTAGTATTGAAAATATTAAAGCTTATGCTATAAGCAGTAGCATTGATGTTGAATATGTGCTTGTAAACGCTTAATTAAAAAAACATGGCAGTAATACCAATATGGCCCGGATCTAGTTCATTTTCCTCAGGGAGTACTCCTTTTGGTTTCTATGATAGTGATTTAGAGTTTCAACAAGATTCAGATAAAGTAGCTAATTTTTGTGCTAGGAGACTAGGGTACCCCATTGTAGATGTAGAATTACAAGATCTTAATTTTTATACTGCTTTTGAAGAAGCAATAACTACTTATGGTAATGAACTATATGCTTACCAAGTAAGAGAAAATTTTTTATCATTAGAAGGAGCTTCTAATACAGTAGATGTTAAAAATACTTTACTAACCCCCACATTAAATAGAATAATTGATTTTTCTCAACAGTATGGAGTTGAAGCTGGTGTTGGTGGGAATGTTGATTGGTATGATGGTTTAGTAGGTTTGTCTGCTAGTGTTCAAGATTATGATTTAAACGCTTGGGCAATTGAACAAGGATATGATAGTGGAGATATTGAAATTAAAAGAGTATTTTATGAATCTCCTCCCGCAATTGTAAGATATTTTGATCCTTATGCGGGTACCGGAACAGATTTACAAGGATTATTATCAACTTTTGGATTTGGTAGTTATTCACCGGGTATTAATTTCTTAATGATGCCTATAAGCTATGATTTA
>Ga0209535_1001031_pt1 | contig 19126 bp, 22 predicted proteins | sample LinPmetageLP28_FD_184041 | JGI IMG/M metagenome (GOLD analysis project Ga0209535, IMG submission 184041) | Marine viral communities from the Pacific Ocean - LP-28 (SPAdes) (version 2) | ecosystem: Environmental > Aquatic > Marine > Oceanic | place: Pacific Ocean | collected 2009-08-22
CAGAGAAAGATACAGCTTCGGTTTTACAGACTGGAGAGGTGTATACGGATCTGAAGGCGTAGCATAATAACTAATTGATACTAGGCGTAGCAATACGCCTAGTATTTTTAAATCAACCCCAAACGACTGCGAAAGCAGACTATTATAGGAGATAGACATATGGGAACAACAACATTTTCGGGACCGATAAAAGCGGGAACGATATCACAAACAACAGGAACAGCACTTGGCGATAGTATAAAAAATACTGGTCAAGTAATAATGGCACAATCAGTAATAGTTGATATTATTGGTGCTTCACATTTAAATCAAGTATGTGCAGTAGTTCCAGCAAACTCACAAATAGTTGACGTTATACTTAATGTAACTACAGTGAATAATGATGGTGGTGCAGCAACTGTTTCAGTGGGAACAGTAGCGGATGCAGATGCATTTATAGCTACACAGACTGTTAAAGGTTTAGCAACTACTCACGGTACTTTAGATACAGAAGCAACTAATGTTGGTACAACTGATATACAAGTATTAGCAGATTTTACAGGTGCTAATGGCAATGGTACTACAGGTGCAGCAACAGTAACTGTTATGTATTTACAAAATAATTCTATTGCAGTGGCAGCAGATTTATAATAAATAATTAATTAGAGGGCCTTCGGGCCCTCATAAAATTATGTTTGAAAAATTAAAAGAATTAGGCGAAGCATTTAAAACTTTTGGAAAAAATGATGAAGTTGAAGTAGATGAAAAAACATCTATTGAAAAACTTGATGAGTTTAATCAAGCCAATGATATTTTTTCTGCTACTCAATCGGAAGAAAGTAAAGATATTGAATCTATTGATGATACTTCTAAAACAGAAACTTCAAAAGATATTATAAATAAAGAGGATAAAGAAGATAAAGAAAAAAAAGAAGATAGTTTAGAAAAAAAATTAAAAAATATAGAAAAAGTAATAGAAACATTTAGTGGAGCAGGAGAAGCAGAAATTATACCAACAAAGGATATGTATGCTACAAGTGGTAATAATATTAATCCAAAAGCACTAGATATGGGATCAGTTCAAGCAAAAGAATTAATCACAGAATACTTAAAACCCTCTGTCAATTCTGATAGAGTTGGTTTACTATATGAAAACTTACGAAAATTAAATTTAATTTAGGAGAAAAAAAATGGCAGGATCAGACTTAAATGTAGCTTTTACTTCTACTACTGGAGGTACACAAACATTATTTGGTGGACCTACTAGATTAAAAGCTTTTATAATTACACCAACAGCCAGTGCAGGCACAGTAGTTTTTAAAAATGGTGGTGTAAGTAAATTTACAGTGCCTACAGCTGCAAGTGTATCATCAGGACCAGTTACTATTAATTTACCAAGTGACGGTGTAAGATTTGGTACATCTTTACAAGTAACTTTAACCGATGTTGGTGGTATAACAGCATTTTTTGCATAATGGAGAAATATGGCTTTATCGGGAACTTCAACTTTTACTTTAACAGTAAATGATGTAATACAAGAAGCTTATGATAGAATAGGTGGTGATCCTATTTTAGGTTATGATGTAAGATCAGCTAGACGAAGTTTAAATATAATGTTTAGTGATTGGGCTAACAGAGGTTATAATCAATGGACTGTAGAATATAAAACTTTAGCTATTACAACCGGAACAACTGAATATACTTTACCAGGTGATACAGTAGATGTTATTAATGCAAATATTCAAATAAGTGACGGAACTGAATATGCTATGACTGCATTAGGTTTAAATGATTATGCAGCAATTTCAAATAAAACAACACAAGCTAGACCTACACAATATTATTTACAAAGATTAAGTGTACCTGTTTTAAAAATTTATCCAGCACCTGATACTAATTACACAATTACTTATTATAGAATGAGAAAAATAGAAGATATAACTGCATCTACTGTAAGTGGAGTAGAACAAAATATTGATGTTCCTTTTAGAGCTTTCGAATGTATGTGTGCAGGACTTGCTTATTATCTTTCTAAAAAAAGAACTGGTGTAACACCAACTACTCAACAAACATTAAAAATAGATTATGAAGAAGCATATCAACGATTAGTTGCTGGCGATGATACTCCTTCAACTCGAATTTTACCAGCAACAGGGAATAGTTTTTACTCATAATGCCTAGAGTACCTGCAAGTACGAGACCTCATAGATCACCTTCACCAAAATTTTCTGGTGGAAAATATGCTTATGCAATTTCTGATAGATCAGGATTAAGATTCCCATATCAAGAAATGGTTTTTGAATGGACTGGTATGTTTGTACATACTTCAGAGTTTGAACCTAAACAACCGCAATTAGATTTAACTTATTTTACTGATGCTCAAACTTTAAAAAATGCTAGACCATCAGCTAATATATCTGCAACACAAGCAGCAAGAACTGGTGGTGGAATAGTTGGTTCATCTACAGGTGGTGTTCCTAATCAAGTAACTGCTTTACCTAGTTTTAAAAATACTTCGGGTAATTCTGTATATGTAGGAGTTGCAACAATTCCTATTACTTGGTATACTAATAATACAAATTTGTTACAAATAGGTCTAGGAAGTGTTACTGTTGTAACATGATGAAAGATAAAAAATTAGGAATAATGGTAGCAACACCTTGTTATGGAGGATTACTTTCAGAAGGATATCTTCATGGCATTTTAAGTTTAACTCAAACAGCAGCTCAACATTCATTTAAAGTTCATTTAAATACTATGGGAAATGAAAGTTTAATTACTAGAGCTAGAAATACTTTAGTAAGTCAATTTTTAGATCACTGTGAAGAGAAAGATAATGAATTTACTCATTTATTATTTATTGATGCTGATATAGGATTTAAAGGTGATGCTGTTTATAGATTATTAAATCAAGATGTAGATATAGCTTGTGGAATATATCCTAGAAAATCAATTGAGTGGAAAAATGTTCCTAATATGGTAAAAGAACACGGATCTGATATGTTAGAACAAAGAGCATTAGGATATAACTTAAATTTTGCTAATCCTGAAAAAATAGATGTAACTAAAGGTTTTACTGAAGTATTAGATGCTGCAACTGGGTTTATGTTAATCAAAAAAGAAGTATTTGATAAAATGAAAGAAGCTTATCCTAATCTTCAATATACTAGCGATCAAATTATTAATAATAATAGGTATGCTAGTAAAAATTGTTTTGCATTTTTTGACTGTATTATTGATGAAAAAAGTAATAGATATTTAAGTGAAGATTATGCTTTTTGTAGATTATGGCAAAAAATAGGCGGTAAAATACATGCTGATCTTCAAAGTCCATTAACACATTATGGAACTTATCCATTTGCTGGGCACGTTTGGACAAAGTTTAAAATTGACGAGGTAATTAAAAATGGCAATGACATACAGCAGTCTTCAAAATGATATTAAGGTTTGGGCTGAAAATACAGGAACAGATTTTACTAATCAAATAGATACTTTTATTGATAATGCTTTTGAATCATTATCAAGAGATATTGATCCTATAGGTTTTAATGAAAATGTAACTACTACAGCTATAGCTGGTGATAGATTTGTAAATCTTCCTACTGCTATTGAACCTATGTTATTTAATTATTTAACAATAACTGTTGGTTCTAATGTAAGTTATTTAGAAATGAAACCTTTAGCTTTTGTTCAAGAATATTGGCCTGATATTTCTCTTCAAGGTCAACCAAGATATTTTGCTAATTTTGATGATGATAGAGTATATTTAGCACCTACTCCAGATCAAAATTATACTTTAAAATTAGGATATCAAGGAAAAATTAATCCTTTATCTAATACTAATACTACAAATTGGTACACAGAAAACATTCCAAGTACATTACTTTATGCAAGTTTAGCTGAAGCAAATCTCTTTACAAAGAACATGGAAGACTATACTATATATAAAAATTTGTATAAAGAACAAGTAGCTGCTATTAACAATGAAGCTCGTAGAAGAAGAAGAACCGACTACAAGTTTCCTGGTAGCCCACTAGGTACAAATACATTAACTGGAGGACAATAAATATGGCAATAACACAAGCGATAGCTACTGTATTCAAACAAGACTTAATGTCGCCTGGCGGAAACCTTGCAGCACAATCTTTAAAATGTGCTTTGTACACGAATGCGGCAACTTTAAATGCAACAACTACGGTTTATAACCCGGGAAACGAAGTAACATCATCTGGAAGTAATTATACTGCAGGTGGAAACACATTAACTAATGTAGCAATTTCTGTAGATGGAACTACTGCAATTTTTGATGCGGATAATGTTACATTTCCAAATGCAACAATTTCTGCACAAGCTGCACTAATATATAATGCAAATAATGCAAATTCTGCAATTGCGGTTTTAGATTTTGGAGGAGTTAAAACTTCTACAAATGGAACTTTTGAATTACAGTTTCCAACTGCTAACGCATCTGCTGGCTTAATCAGAATAGCATAAGGAGAAATTCCTTATGTCGTTGGTTAGAACAATAAATGTAACCGTTTCTAATCCGGGAGCAGGGAACAGATATTATTTAGATGGAGTATTAACTGCTACTGCTAATTTAGGAGTAGGCGGTTCATTTAGATTTGATCAATCTAATAATACTAACGGTGGTCATCCACTTAAATTTTCTACAACAAGTAATGGAACACATGGTGGCGGTTCTGAATATACAACAGGTGTAACTTATAATGGTACACCTGGTAATTCAGGTGCTTACACAGAAATAGAAATAACAAGTAGTACACCTACTACTTTATATTATTATTGTCAGTATCATTCTGGTATGGGAGGCACTGTAACTATAACTACAAATTCTTGGGGTGCTTTAACTTGGAACCTTGGAACTTGGAATTCTCAAAATAATAATGTTTCACAAATTTCTGGTATACAAACTTCTAGTGCATTAGGTAATACTATTGTAGAAAATGATATTCGAGCTGGTTGGGGACATGGAACTTGGAGCGGTGGACCTTGGAATGGACCGGGTGAAACCGCATATATAAGTGGTTTACAAACAAATATTTCTTTAAATTCTATTACAGTTGATGCACAAATAAATGCAGGTTGGGGAAGATCAACATGGAATTCTGCTACATGGAATAATGCACCTTCGGCTTTAATTTCTATAACTGGTCAACAAGTAGAAGTTGAAATTGATTTAGGAGTTGGTTGGGGTAGAGAAGAATGGAACTCAGGACCATGGAATTCACCAGGTGGATTTGTATTAGTTGGAACTGGAAGTATATTTCCAATTACTGGTCAATCATTAACTTCTAGTTTAAATAGTGTAACTTCTACTACGGGAACAGCTTTAGTTACTTTAACTGGTCAACAAATAAATTCAGCAATTGGTACAACTTCAACTAAAGGTGAAGTTATTCAAGGAATTACTGGAATAACATCTACTACATCAATAGGTACTTATACAATTGCAGCAGGTGGAGCTATTACAATTGTAGTTCCTGAACTTGAAGTAACTACTGCTGTAGGTACTATTACAACAGGAACTGCTAATACAATTGATATTACTGGTGAAAATATAAATACTGCTATATCAAATGTTACAATTGCTTCAGGTAACGTAATTCCAATTGTAGGAATAAATACAAATGCTAATGTCAGTTCTGTTGTAATTAGTAGTTCTGGATTTTTAGTTATGTCTGGTCAACAAATGACTTCTGCTTTAGCTAATATTATACCTAATTCTAATAATAATATTAATATGACTGGAATGCAAGTTAATGTTACCCCTACAAATTTAAGATTTTGGGATCCTATTGTTGATAATAATACTGAAAATTGGACTAATATTTAGTGTACAAATGTGTACAAATATATATTATTTACAAAAATAAAATAATAAGGTATAAATAATTATGGCTTCAACTTATACAACTAGATTAAAATTAGAAAGACAAGCTTCAGGTGAAAACTCAGGTAACTGGGGTAATCTTACAAATTATGTTTTAAATAGAATTGATTCCTCTGTAAGAGGTTATGTTGCATTAAGTGTTGCAGGTTCTGCTAATGTAACTTTAGTATCTAATACATCAACTACTAATACAGCAGAAGCTGCTGATGATCAAGTTCACAATAAAGTAATAGAATTTACAGGAGCTTTAACAGGATCTATTCATGTATTTACTGATGCTGTTGAAGGTGAATATATTTTATTCAATAATACTTCAGGATCTTACAGCTTAACTTTTGCTAATACTGGTCATGCTGCTAATGGTGTAGCTATTTCTCAAGGAAGTAGAGCATTAGTATATTCAGATAGTTCTACTATATATGATGCAGGATTTGTAACTCTTCCTGGAACGCAAACTTTAACAAATAAAACTTTAACAGCTCCTAAAATTGGAACTTCAATTTTAGATACAGGTGGAAATGAATTATTTAAATTAACTGCAACAGGTTCAGCAGTAAATGAATTAACTTATAATAATGCTTCAACAGGTAACAGTCCAACATTTACTGCTTCTGGTGGTGATAGTAATATTGGTGTAACAATTAGTCCTAAAGGAACAGGAGTTTTTAAATCAGGATCTAGTGCAGTTAAAATTTCAGGCAAAGACACTATGTGGGTTCCAGCTTCAGCTATGTATGCAACAACAACTAATCCAGCTGCTGCTGCTCAGATTGAAACAACAGCTTTAAGACCAGATTTAAAAGTTATGGATTTTGCAGACGGTGCAGACGATCACGCACAATTTTCAGTAGCTTTTCCTAAATCATGGAATGAAGGTACAATCACCTACCAATGTTTTTGGACACCAAGTACTACAAACACAGGAAACTGTATATTTGGATTACAAGGTGTAGCAGTTGGAGACGGTGATACTATTGATGTTGCTTTTGGAACAGCGGTAAATATTACAGATGCTGGTATAGGAACAGTAGAAGATCAACAAGTTTCGGCAGAAAGTTCTGCAGTTACAATTGCAGGATCTCCTGCAGTAGATCAACAAACTTACTTTCAAATATTTAGAGATGCAGATGCAGGTGGAGATACTTTTACTGGAGTAGCTAGACTTCTAGGTATCAAAATATTCTTTACTACTGATGCAGCTAACGATGCATAATTATGAGAGATTTAAAAAATAATCTTACTTCAAGTAAAAGTAAAAAAACAAACTCAAGAAGAGGTAAATCATTTGGTTATCAAGTTTTAGGATTTGGTGCTGGTGGTAGCTCTGTATCAGCAGAATTTGATTATTTAGTTATTGCTGGTGGTGGATCTGCTACTGGAAGTATTGGAGGAGGAGCTGGAGCCGGTGGTTATAGAACTTCTTTTCCAGGTGGAACAAAAATAGAATTAACAGGTGGTGACACAATTACAGTAGGAGCTGGTGGAGCACGTACAACTACATCTCCAACTCAAGCTGGTATTCTTGCAGGTAAAGGTGGCAATTCAATTGCAGGAGATATTACTTCTGCTGGTGGTGGTACACCGAATGGAGATACTGCTTACGGACCTCCTAATGCATCTCCAGATAACTATGCAGTTAGAAGCGGTGGTAGTGGAGCAGGTGGCGGTCATCAATATTCTTGGCCAGTAGGAGCTGGAAACGTACCTCCAACAAGTCCCCCACAAGGAAATCCCGCAGGACCAGGAAATGGTACTTGGGGAGCATCGGGTGGAGGTGGAGCTGGTGGAGCCGGATCAAGTTCAGGAAGTAATGCTTACAGTAGTCCGGGTGGAGCTGGTGGAGCAGGATTATCAAATTCAATTACAGGATCATCTGTCGGTAGAGCTGGCGGTGGTGGCGGTGGAGCATTTGTACAAAATGGTAGCGGTGGCCCTGCTTCATCAGGTGGTGGTGCTGGCGGTAGTTCACCTGGCGGAACTGGAGCAGCTGGAACTGCAAATACAGGTGGTGGTGCTGGCGGTGGTTCAGGAGATTCTCCAGCCCCAGGTCCAACTAATAATGGTGGAAGTGGAGTTGTAATATTAAGTTTAGCTACACCTGATGCTCCCGGAGGTATTGGAGCTACTCCAGGAACAAATACAGTAACTACTTCAGGTGGAAGAACAATTGTAACATTTAATGTAACAGGAAAATTAGAATTATAATGGCACATTTTGCAGAAATAGATTCAAACAATAAAGTTTTAAGAGTGGTCGTTGCTTGCAATGACGACATCGCAAATAATGGTGGAGAACAATCTGTTGAAGCTGCAGCACATTTTAGACAAATTTGTAGTTTATCAATTAATGGAGTAAATTGGGTTCAAACTTCTTACAACAATAATTTTAGAAAAACCTTTGCTGGTTATGGAATGACATATGACATTGTAAAAGATAAATTTTTAGAACAACAACCTTTTCCATCGTGGTCTTTAAATGATAACGATGATTGGGTAGCACCAATTGCTTACCCTTCAATTACTTCAGAAGTAACAGAAGGTGTTTTACCTGCAGAAGGTGTTAAGTTTATAGATATAAAATGGGATGAAGATAATCAAAAATGGTTAGCTAAAAAAATAATAAACGACAGTGGTGATTTAGCAAATATTGAATGGAATCCAAGTTTAAGTTCTTGGTCTGTCGTTTAAATATAAACTTTACAAAATATAAAAAATAATATAAAAATTCTGCAAGAAAGTTATGCAGATTAAATATTCATATTGGTATTTTCAAAAAGCTTTATCATTAAAATTTTGTGAACAGGTAATTCAGTGTGGGAAAAAATCACATAAAGTTCAAGCTAGTATTGGCAAAAAGAAAAAAATGTCAAAAAAAGATTTAGAAAATACAAGAGATTGTAAAATTTCTTTTTTAAATCAACATTGGATATATAAAGAAATACAACCTTTTATTCATGCAGCAAACAAATCAGCTGGTTGGAATTTTGATTGGGATTATACAGAAGAAGTTCAATTTACTGAATATAAAAAAGGAAATTTTTATCAATGGCATCAAGATGAATGGCCTGTACCTTATAGTGACCCAGCTAACAAAATTTTATTAGGAAAAAATAGAAAACTTTCAGTAACTATTTCTCTTTCTGACCCTAAAGATTATAAAGGAGGTGAATTAGAATTTGATTTACGAGATAGAGTTGATGGAAAACCACATTACATTAAATGTAAAGAAATTTTACCTAAAGGATCTATTGTTGTATTTCCTTCTTATGTTTGGCACAGAGTAAAACCAGTAACAAAAGGTGTTAGACATTCATTAGTAGCGTGGAACTGTGGAAAACCTTTTAAATAAAATGAATTTTAAAAAAGATAAATATTTAGTTAAGAAAAATATTCTTTCAAAAGAAATGTGTGATTTTATGTACCACTACTTTTTTCTAAGAGTAAAAGTTGCAGACACTTTATTTAAAACAACATACATTTCCAAAAGCGACACAGATTGGGGTACGTGGGCAGATCCACAAGTACCTAATACTTTTTCTATCTACGGAGACATAGCTACTGAAACACTTCTTATGAAACTTAGACCTATAATGGAAAAAGCAACTAATTTAAAATTAGTTGAAACTTATTCATATGCTAGAGTGTATAAAAAAGGAGATGTTTTAAAAAAACATCTAGATAGAAAAAGTTGCGATATATCTACAACATTAAATTTAGGTGGAGACCCTTGGCCTATTTTTTTAAAAGATACAAATAACAAAACTATTAAAGTAAATTTAAAACCAGGAGATATGCTAATTTATTCTGGCTGTGAGTTAGAACATTGGAGAGAAGAATTTACAGGTAATAAATGTATTCAAACTTTTCTTCATTTTAATAAAGCTAAAAAGAAAGACAGTAACCAATATGATAATAGATTACATTTAGGATTACCCGATTGGTTTAAAGAAAGATTTAAAAAATGAGAGTTTTAGGTATTTCTCCAATGCATGATAGTAGTGTTGCGGTTATTAATAATGGTGTATTAGAATATTTTTGTAAAGAAGAAAGATTGACTAGAGAGAAGCGAGCACGCAATCCTTTATTATCTATTGATAAAGCATTTAAACATGCACAAGGAAAAATAGATTTTGCTGTCATATCTTCTCCCACAAAAACAGATCCTCTTAATAATTTTTTAGAAACTTATTTATCTAAAAAAACTAAAACAAAAATAATTCGTCTTTGTGATTATCACCATTTATCTCATGCAAGTTTAGCTTTTTATAATAGTGGTTTTAAAAAATGTTTAGCTGTTGTTATAGATAGAAATGGATCTTACTTTGATAGATTACGAGAAAGTGAAAGTGTTTTTATTTGTGACTATCCTAATTACTTTAAACCTATTTATAAATCTTTTTGGTTAGAACGTATGGGTACGTTTGAAGATCAACTTAATTTAAATAAAATTATAGAACTTAAAACTTTTAAAAATCTTGAAAATTGTGAGATATCAGCAGACAGTACTATGAGTATTACCAGAGTATATGAAAGTGCCACTACTCTTATAGGACAACATCCTTTGGAAAATGGAAAGACAATGGGACTAGCAGCTTATGGTAAAGATAAAAAATTTAAAGATTTTTTTATAGATGGTATTCCTAATACTAATCTTTTTATGAATAGTTTTGAAATTGAAGACCAACCAGTAATATATAAAAAATATATAAATGATACGGTTAACGAAGTGCCGAAAAATAATTATAGTCTTTATGCCGATTTTGCTTTTCAAGTTCAAAAACAAACTCAAGAAGAAGTTTTAAAACTTGTAAAAAAATATGTTGATAAGACAAAAATTAAATCTGTGTGCATTACAGGAGGGTATGGTTTAAATGTAGTGACTAACGAATACCTTATAAAAAATTTACCAGAAGTTAATTTTTACTTTGAACCTATGGCTGACGATACAGGTAATAGTATAGGTGCTGCTATGTTAGTATATCGTAATGAAACAAATGATAAAAAAATATACCCTTTAAAAAATACTTTTTTTAATAATATAAATCATAAAATAAAAATTAAAGGTCAGAGTGTTACAGATAAAAAAATAGCAAAACATTTAAGTGAAGGAAAAACGGTTGCTGTGTTTAATGGTAAAGCTGAAGCAGGTCCGAGAGCTTTAGGTAATCGTTCAATTTTATTTGATCCAAGAAATTTAAAAGCAAAAAAAATAATAAACAATATAAAAAAAAGAGAATGGTATAGACCTTTTGCTGCTTCTGTATTACTTGAACACATGAAAGATTATTTTGAAACACATAACATTAAAGCTTCTCCATTTATGACAGTATCTTTTCAAGTAAAAAAAAATAAAAAATATAAAATACCTGGAGTAGTACATGTAGATGGAAGTTGTCGTATACAAACTGTAGATAAAACAATTCCTCACTATTATAATCTTTTAAAAAAATTTAATAAAATTACAGGAATACCTATATTATTAAACACAAGTTTTAATATAGCGGGAGAACCTTTGGTAGAGACAGTAAGAGATGCTATAAATACATTTAATAAAACTGCCATAGATATTTTATGGTTTCCAGAAATTAAAAAAATGATGAAAAAATGAAAACATATAAAAATTATTTACCTAAAGAATTTTTTAACAAACTAAATACAACTGTATCTAGTAGTAATTTTCCATGGTATTTTTCATCTAGGTTATTAAGTTACTCAAAAAAAGAAAGTAGTGATAACTTTTTTATGTTCCATAGATTATTAGATTATGGAGTAGAAAATACAATAACAAGTAATTTTTTTGATATGTTTTATCCTCTTATTTATTTTCTTGACAAAAAACATAAAGTTAATAATTTAATGCGAATGCAGATAAATATGTATACTAATCAAAATAAAAAAATAAGTCACCCACCTCATATAGATTTTCATGACGAACCAGGAGAAAAAACTAAAGGAGTTAAAACAGGTTTATTTAATTTTACAACATGCAATGGTGGGACTAATATAGATAAAAAATTTTATGAATCTAAGGCTAATGAATTTCATGTTTTTGATAATGATACAAAACATTTTGGGGTTATACAAACCAACACCCCTATTAGAATAATAATTAATGTAAATTGGAGGTAAATATGGATGATAAAACTGTTGCTCAAATAAAAAAATTACAACAAATAATACAGGATCTAAAAGATCAATTAGAACAAGAACAGGCTGTTAAAAAATCAGAAGTATTAATGAATTATGATTTAAAATGTTACAATAAAAAATTAGAAATTCAAATACAAGAACTGGTTAGAATTAATGAATCTTTTTTAAATCAACTTGTTAAACTGAGATTACAGCTAGGTTCTATTTTTGACCAAAGCTAAAAAAATAATTATATTAGGTGGTGGAGCAGCGGGTTGGCTTACTGCTTTGTTTTGTCAATCAAGTCTTAAGGACCATAGTATTACTTTAATAGAAAGTAATACAATTGGTATTCTTGGTGCGGGGGAAGGGACTACACCACACATGGTTGATTTTTTAAAGTTAATACAAATTGATATTGAAGATTTAATTAAACAAACAAAAGGTACTATTAAAAATGGTATTAGTTTTGAGAATTGGAATGGAGATAATAAAAAATACTTTCACCCTTTTGGTGTATCAAAAAAAATAGATCCTTTCTATGTTCCTAATATTTTTACACACGATTGTTATGACATATATTTAAAATCATTGATTGATAAAAAATTAAATTTTAATGAATATGATTATCCAACAAATATTTCTTATAAGAATCAAATAGATCCTACGAATGTAAGGTTTGCTTTACACATAGATGCTCACGAGTTTGCTAACTATTTAAAAATAGTAGCTATTAAAAGAGGCATTAAACATATACAGGGAGATTTTAAAAAATTACAGACAGATAAATATGATTGCATAAAATCTATACAACTTAAAAACAATAAAATATATGATTGTGATTTTATATTTGATTGTACAGGTTTTGCTAGATTATTAATAGGAAAACATTACAAAGAAAAATGGATTAGTTATCAAAAACATTTACCTATGAAAAAAGCTATTCCTTTTATATTAGATTCAGAAAAAGTTATTAAACCCTACACTCAAGCTGTTGCTATGAAACACGGGTGGATGTGGAAAATACCTTTGCAGAATAGGATAGGTGGAGGATATGTATTTGATTCTGATTATATAAATAATGACCAAGCTGTTGATGAAATTAATAAATCTTTAGGTAAAAAAATTAAACCAATAAAAATAATTAATTTTGATGCTGGTAGATTTCAAAATACTTGGGTTAAAAATTGTATGGCTGTAGGATTATCATCTAGTTTTACAGAACCTTTAGAAGCAACATCTTTGTTTTTAACTGTAGAACAATTAAACATATTTTCTCAATATATTCCATATATGTTTAAACCTAATACAAAAGCATTAAATCAATTTAATGATATTGTAGGAAATAGTAATGATGAAGTTATGCATTTTCTCTATCTCCATTATCTAACAAAAAGAAAAGATAGTAAGTTTTGGCAAGAGTTTAAAAATAAAAATAAATGTCCTAAACAATTAATAGAAACTTTAGAGCACATAAAAGAGGGTATTTTAATATATCCTTTATTTAAAGATAAGGTAAAAACGGCTAGTTTTATATTAAGAAGTCATTTATATATAGCTAATGGAGTAGGGTTAATTAAAAAGAAAATTAACTTACATAACATACAACCAACACCTAAAGAATACAAAAAACTATGGGGCAGGTGGAAATAATATAAAGCATAAAGCTATTTATAAGTAACAAATTATATAGTATAATTATGTAATTTTTATTATATAGTACAATTATGCCATTAACTCAATTAAACTTTCAACCTGGAATAGATACTGAAAACACTCCTACAGGTGCAGAAGGTAGATGGATTGATTGTGATAAAGTAAGATTTCGTAAAGGACTTCCTCAAAAAATAGGAGGTTGGACTAAATTTAGTGAAACTTATTATGTAGGAGTTGGAAGAGCTTTAGAACAATGGTTTGATTTAAATGGAGCACGTTACGAAGCTTTAGGAACTGATAGAAAACTTTATGTATATCAAGGTGGTGATAACCAAGATATTACTCCTATAAGAACTACTGCTAATTTAATTAATGCTATTACTACTACTAATGCAAGTGCTACTTTAACTATTACTGATTCATCTCATTTAGCAGCTGTTGGTGATTTTGTTACATTATCTAGTGTTAGTGCTAATGTAGGTGGAATAGCAAATACTGTTCTTGATGCTGAATATGAAATATTATCTATTACAAACGCTGATGCTTACATAGTTCAAAGTAGTGCAACAGCAACTTCTACTGCTGGTCCTAGTGCTAATTGTACTGTTTCTTATCAAATACCTATTGGACCAAGTGTACAAACTTTTGGTTTTGGGTGGGGAGCTGGAACTTGGAATGCTGGTACTTGGAATACTCCTAGAACAAGTTCACAAATTACTCTTGATGCAAGATTATGGTGTATAAATAATTGGGGTGAAGATTTAGTTATTACTGAAAAAGATGGATCAACTTATGAATGGCTTGAATCAGGTGGAATGTCAGGTAACAGAGCTACTGTTGTAGCTAATGCTCCTACTACTTCTACTTTATCATTAGTATCTACAGAAACTAGACACGTTGTGTGTATGGGTACAGAGACAACTATTGGTAATATAGGTACTCAAGATAAAATGTTTATTCGTTGGTCAGATCAGGAAAATTATAATCAATGGACACCTAATGTAACTAACTCTGCAGGATCACAAAGAATAGCAGGCGGAAGTGAAATTAGATGTGCTCGACCTGCTAAAGGAACTATATTAGTATGGACAGATACTACAATGCAATCAATGTCATTTATAGGACCTCCTTTTATATTTGGATTTAGACAATTAGGTAATGACTGTGGAGCTGTAGGTTTAAATAGTTCAATAGTAATTGATGACGTTGCTTATTGGATGTCAGATGGACAGTTCTTTAGATATGCAGGTGCTGTTCAAGAAATACCTTGTCCTATATTAAATCATGTATTTGATAATATTAATAAAACTCAGTATGCACAAGTTTATGCTGCACAAAATTCTAACTTTTCTGAAGTAATATGGTACTACTGTTCAAGTTCCTCTGATCAATGTGATCGTTATGTAATCTATAATTATTTAGAAAACTCTTGGTATTTTGGAAATATGGATAGAAGTACTTATCAAGATAATGGAGTTGAATTAAATCCTTTAGCTACAGAGTATTTTCCTAATAACACAACTAATAGTTACGTTACAATTAATGGATTAACAGCTGGAAGAAGTATTATTTATAGAATGGAAAATGGAGTAGATGCTGATGGAGCTGCTTTACCAGCTTTTATACAATCTGGAGATGGAGATATAGCTGATGGTGAAACATTTAGTTTTATAAATAAAATTATACCAGATTTTCAAAATCAAACTGGCAATGCTATATTAACTTTAAGTGTAAAAGATTATCCTAATGATACAGCAACTGTAGGAGAAACTTTAACAGTAAGCAACACAACAGCTTTTATGAATACACGTATTCGTGGTAGACAATCTAATATAAAAATAGAAAATACAGCGGTCGGAGATAATTGGAGATTTGGTACGCTGAGAGTAAACATAAAACAAGATGGAAAAAGATAAATATACAATACGACCAGCTCGAATATCAGATGCTGTTCGAATAAGAGAATTACTTAAAACGTGGCTTACAGAGGCTCCATTTAACTTTGGAAATACTAATAATGCTAAAGCTTTAGAAAATATAGTGTTTTACATTAAGAATAGTTTTGTTATAGTAGTAGAACATGAAAATATTATTGTAGGTACATTAGCTGCTACAGTTGATGAAACGTGGTATAGTGACAAAAAGTTTATGAGAACTTTATGGTTACATGTTAATCCTAGACATAGAAACTTTAGGATATTTCGTTCTATAATGGTTGTTTTCAAAGAATACGCACTAGCTAATAAAGTAACTGCGATATGCGAAATCTTTCAAGGTAAAGACGTTGAAAGAAAAGACAAAGCTTTTAATAAATTAGGATTTAAAGTTATCGGAGGAACTTATATAGTCAATGGGTAGTATTTTCAAACCAAAAACAACAGTAGTACAGGCACCACAGCAGTCATCGACTAGCTATCAAATACCTGAATACTTTAAAGAAATTCAAGAACGAACTTTAAGAACAGCTGAAAATGTTTTTGCTCAACCTTATAAGGGTTATCAAGGCCAACGAATAGCTCAATTAGATCCATCAGAAATACAAGCAGAAAATATTTATAAAAATCAAATTATTCCACAATCTGGTCAATTAACTAATATTGCAAATCAAACTTATGATACTGCAACAGCTCAAGCTTATGCTAACCCATATGAAAATCAAGTTATTTCAGGAGCTTTAGGAGATTTACAAGAAGCTTATGGTCAATCACAAACAGCAATGAATGCTCAAGCTGTAGGTGCTGGAGCTTTTGGTGGAGAAAGACAAGGAATACAAAATGTATTAGGACAAGAAAGATATTTAGATTCAGTAGCTGATACATCATCTAGATTAAGACAAGCTGGTTTTGAATCAGGTGCAAATAGATTTATGCAAGATAGAGCAACACAATTAGGTGGTGCAACTTCTCAACTAGGTGCTTTACAACAAGCTTCACAAGGCCTTAATGCTTTTGGAGCACAAGCAAGAGGTATAGAACAAGCTGGTCTTGCAGAAGGTTACAGAGATTTTATAGAAGAAAGAGAATATCCTGCTGGACAAATAAGACAAATGGTTGGTGCTTTATCAGGTGCTCCTATAAGAAGTTATGGAGAAGAAAGATCAGGATCAGTAGGTACACCAGTTGTAGGACAGAGTACCTTTGGTCAAATATCAGGTGCAGCATTAGCTGGGGCACAATTTATGTCTGATATAAGATTAAAGAAAGATATTAAGTTAGTTGGTAAATCTCCTAAAGGAATTAAAATTTATAACTTTAAATATTTAGGTGATGATAAAACATATCAAGGTGTAATGGCTCATCAAGTACCACAAGCATCTACTCCTAATCAATTTGGTTACTTAATGGTAGATTACTCTAAACTTGATGTAGAGTTTAAGGAGGTTTAATGGACGATAATTTTCCTAAAAAAGATAAAAAAGAAAATAATAAAATACCAGTAGATATTATTAATGATGATCAAGCTTTAGCAGCAGCTTTTGAAATAATGACTGATGAAGAGGACAGTGCAGCTAATTATGTAAATGACACAACTCTTGGTTCATTTATGGATAGACTTCCAGAACAAGCTTTAACTAGAGCAGAAATGAGAGCAGCTGGTGATTTGAATGATGACTATACGCTTACTGATAAGGGTTATGAAACATATGGGATGGAAAATCCTGACAAAAATTATGATGATCTTGGAAATGAAATTAAAGAAGAAGTTTCTCTAATAAATGAAGAAAAAAATAAAGTTTTTAAAAATGATGGTGGAAAAAAAGAAAAGAAAGGTTTAATAAATTCAATAGGAAAAGCTTTTAGTAGTATATCTAATAAACTTGAAACTAATATTGAAACAATGTTAAATGACCCAGGGAAACGTGCTTTATTTTACGCTGGAACAGATATGGTTGATAAAGCATCACGGATCACTCCTATTAGTTCTGGTAAAGCTCAATCTCCTTTTGGTCAAATTGTTTCTGGTTTTGGAACTGGAGTAAAAAGAGTTAAAGCTGAAGAAATGTCAGCAGCTAATGCTGCTTCAAAAGCAAGTTCTACTAATATGAAAAATCAATTAGAAATGTTAAAACTAGGATTAGAACAAAATAAACCAAGTAAATTAGAAATAAGATCATATGATAACTTAGATAAAATATTTGAAGATATACAATCAGCTACAAGTGCTACTACTACATATAGTCAACAAAAAAAATTAGTTAAAGAATTTGCAGCTGATAAAAATAATGCAGTTCTTCCAGTTGGTAGAATTAAAAGTAATATACCTTTAATATTACAATCAATAAATGAATTATTACCTGCTGGTTTAAGACAAGATAATAAATTTTTTGAACAAATAGAAACAGACGCAAATTTTCTTAATAGTTCAAATAAATTAACTAATATAAATGTCTTAACTGCTTTATCTAATACTAAATTAGTTCCAGTATCTGATAAAGACCTTGAAGTAGTAAAAACTACAAAAGTAAGTATAAAAGATCCAGCACAAACTTATTTAACAAATTTAGTATATCAAGATGCTATAAATACAATTAATGCAGAAACTATTGCTTTTAAAGATGATTTTATAAAAAGTAGAGGATCTAAAAGAGGAAGTGAAAGAGATTTTAATAAAGAATTGGAATCAATTGGTGCATTATCTACAAGAAATAAAATATTAAGTGAATCACAATATGACAAAGAACAAATCTATGAAGAAGCAAAAGCATTAGGATTTGTTCAAAGTTACGAAAAGTATGGAAATGAAATAGTAGATTATTCTCCATTTGCTTTAGCTTCTGCTAAAGCTTCCTTAGATATGGGAGGTAAAGCTAGTTATGGTAGATTTACATATTCAGAAACTAATGATGGAACTGGTGCTAATACTACAGTTACTGGTAATGGAGAAGCTGTTGATGGTGATGGTTGGAAAGGCAAATATCCTAATATAAAAGATTTATCAGAAGAAAATAAATTAGAAAAAAAGGAAAACTAAATGAGTAGTGAATCTTTAGTTACTTCAAAAGAAGAAGAAAAACAAATCCCTGTTATTAATATAAATAGAAATGTAGGTGAAAGTAATGAAGGTGAAATAATGCCTGAAAAAGTTTCTCTTGAAGAAAAAGTTATTCCAGCAGAAAGTGAAAATCCAGAATTAAATAATGAACAAGATATGGCAGTTAAAGCTGCTGATAATATTTTAAGTAATGAAATTGATAACTCTGCTAATGAATCTTTAGCAACATCTAAAACGACCGCAGGTGAAGTCGATGGTGTCGTGGATCAAAACCAAATCATAACAATTCCAGAAGATGAGTTTCCAGCTTCTAAAACAAAAGTTGAATTCACTCCTGAAATGCAAAAAGTAATTGAATTATATTCTACTTTTGAAAATGATATAGGTCCTTATGTTACAATAGATCAAGCTAAAGAAGTAGTAACAAATAATTATAATGATGAAACAATTGCTAAAG
>Ga0209535_1001033_pt1 | contig 19115 bp, 9 predicted proteins | sample LinPmetageLP28_FD_184041 | JGI IMG/M metagenome (GOLD analysis project Ga0209535, IMG submission 184041) | Marine viral communities from the Pacific Ocean - LP-28 (SPAdes) (version 2) | ecosystem: Environmental > Aquatic > Marine > Oceanic | place: Pacific Ocean | collected 2009-08-22
AGAGGTGGTAATTCTAAATCTATTGGAGCAGGTAAATCGTATTTTGATATTAATGGGAACTTAGATCATATTGTTGGATTTGGTGCAACAACAATTGATGTACTTAATTATTCTATCGGTATTGCTCGTTCTTGTATTAATAATATTACTTGGAATGGTGCATACCAATCGACTTATACTCAAGTAAAAGATGTAAGCATTCAGGCAGAAGGTGGATCGTATGGTATAGGAAATTGTGCCAATGTAAATTCTGCAGTTACAGTTTGTGTTGGTATTGTAACTGGTATTATTCAGAATGGTATTAATGGAAATCCTGCAACAACCGGATTTACTACAAACTTCCCTGGTAATAGTGGAACAATCAATTCCGGTATTTTAACTTCATCTCTTAGTCCATTACAAGGAACCGGTATTATTACGAAAGGTCCTTATATAAGAAACTGTACCAACTTCATTCAGGATAGTATTGGTGCTAAAGTTGATGGTTTTAATGCTGATGAAGGAGATAAGATAAGCACGGTAGGAGTTCAGGGTTCATTTAATGTTGACTCTTATACACAATATAATCAAGGTGGCATTGGAGTTTCAGTAACTAATGGTGCTTATGCTCAATTGGTTTCACTCTTTACTATTTGTGATGACATTGCAGTTTATACTGGTAATGGTGGTCAATGTGATTTAACAAACTCTAACTCATCATTTGGAACTAAAGGATTAGTTGCCGAAGGTATTGGTGATGAGACTTCTAAATGTAATGATCGTTATACTGGAACTGTAAGTTCTACTGCGGCAGTAAGTCAGAACCAGATTGTTGTTTCTGGTGTAGGAAACAATCGTCCTTATGATGGACAAGCAGTTTATTTTGATCGGAAGTATTTTATTGTCAGTGATATTAAGGTTACTAATGGTGGTTCAGGATATACTTCAGCACCAATTGTAAATATTGATGCTCCAACAGGACCTGGTGTTGCTGTTCCTGCACAGGCTACGGCAACTATTGAGAATGGTGTGGTTACTGTAGTGACCGTAAGAAGTGGAGGTTCGCAATATACAGGTGTTCCTAGTGTTACTTTTTCTGGTGGTGGTGGATCTAGTGCTGCTGCCACGGCAGAGATTGATGCAATTTATTATGATGTTATTGAGGCAACTAAACCTTCTGCTGGTATCACAACTATTAGTTTGGTACAAAATCTAAATAATGAAGTTGGAGTTGGTATTACAGCATACTTTGCAAGACAAAGTTTCCAGATTGTAAGTTCGCATTCATTCCAATACATTGGTGCCGGTAATACAATTGAGAGTGCATATCCGTCAAGGGGTGGAGTTTCAATCATAGAAAATGAAGTTATAACAACTGATGGTGGGAAAATTAATTATACCAGTACAGATCAAAGTGGCAACTTTAGAATTGGTGATGGTCTTGTGATCAATCAAGCAACCGGAACTGTATCCGGAAATGTTTACATTAAGAGTTTATTCACGCAAGTAACACCATTCATTCTTGCCTTAGGAGGAGATTAATCAAATGGCAGTAGCAGCAGCACCAGTAAATCAGTTTAAGACAATTACAAATATTGTTGGATTGACTACAGTTGGAATTTATACAGCACCAGTTGGATACACGGGTGTTGTTCTTTTATCGCAAGTAACTAATATTGGGTCATCGACTCAAACAATTAGTTTTGGTCATCGCAGAAGTGGAACAGATACTGAGATTGTCAAGAACTTAGCAATCCCGGCAAGTGATACTGCAAATTTATTATCAGGAAAACTGGTTGTTGAAACTGGTGATACTTTGACAATTGTTGGTAGTACTGCTACCGATCTTAAATATTTGTCAAGTATTTTGGAAACATCAAATCTCTAATATTTTAAAGTAGAAAAATGGCAGCACCAATTAGATTCCTTAGTGGAAGAAATCAACAACAAAAAATTGGAATAGAAGGAAGTACCGAGAACCAAAAGGTATTAGAGGTTGTTGGTCGAGTTGGTATTGGCACTACAATTTTTGAACCAACTTCGGAATTAGACGTTCGAGGGGATGTAAAAGTTTCTGGAGAACTGACGGTTGGAGACACCACTTTTGGTGTCGATTTTTCTACTAGAAATCTTAGTGTATCTGGTATCTCTACCTTTACTGGTGCTATTGATGCTAATGGAGACTTAGATGTCGATGGACACACAGAACTTGATGACGTAAATGTCTCTGGAGTCTCTACTTTTACTGGTGCTGCCGACTTTAATGGATCTATTGATGTTGATGGACATACTGAACTTGATGACGTAAATGTATCTGGTATCTCTACCTTTACTGGTGCTATTGATGCCAATGGTGGATTAGATGTAACTGGACATACTGAACTTGATGACGTAAATGTATCTGGTGCTTCTACCTTCACTGGTGCTATCGATGCCAATGGTGATTTAGATGTTGATGGACACACTGAGTTAGATGACGTAAATGTCTCTGGAGCACTTACTGCAACATCATTATATGTAACTGATAAACTAGTATCTATTGGTATTGGTATATCCGTTTTAAATGGTGTTAGTGATACTGCAACGATTGCTGGACCTGCAAATCTTATTATTGATCCTGGTAATGTTGGTGACAATACTGGTATTGTTAGAATCAAAGGTGATTTATATGTAGATGGAACTGAAACTGTTGTAAATTCTACGACAATTGAGATTGCAGATAAAGTTATTGGTATTGCTACTACTTGCACCTCTGATCTTCTAACTAACGGTGCTGGCATTGGAATTGGTAGTGATAAGACATTCTTATATGAGTTTAATAGTGGAACTAATCCATCACTTAAGTCTAGTGAAAACCTAAATGTTCCCGCAGCAAAAGGATATCAAGTCAATCAAGTTGAAGTATTAAATGCAACAACATTAGGATCTAGTGTTGTTAACTCATCCTTGATAAATGTTGGGACTCTAACTAGCCTAGATGTAGATGGACACACTGAGTTAGATGACGTAAATGTATCTGGTGCTTCTACTTTCACTGGTGCTATTGATGCTAATGGTGATTTAGATGTTGATGGACATACTGAACTTGATGACGTAAATGTCTCTGGAGTCTCTACTTTCACTGGTGCTATTGATGCTAATGGAGACTTAGATGTTGATGGACACACAGAACTTGATGACGTAAATGTATCTGGTGCTTCTACTTTTACTGGTGCTGCCGACTTTAATGGATCTATTGATGTTGATGGACATACTGAACTTGATGACGTAAATGTATCTGGTGTTTCTACCTTTGCTGGTGCTGCCGACTTTAATGGTTCTATAGATGTAACTGGACACACTGAGTTAGATGACGTAAATGTATCTGGTGTCTCCACCTTTACTGGTGCTATTGATGCTAATGGTGATTTAGATGTAGATGGACACACCGAACTTGATGACGTAAATGTATCTGGTGTCTCTACCTTCACTGGTGTAGGAACATTTTTAAATGATTTATATGTAAGTGATAATGTATATGTTTCTGGATTTTTAACAGCTACAAGATTGTATAGTAGTGTATTTGGTGAATTTACTGGATCATCAGTGTCTGCTGATAATTTAGTTGGATCAGCACTTTCTATTTCTGGTCTTTCCACCTTTACTGGTGCTGCCGACTTTAATGGTTCTATAGATGTAACTGGACACACTGAGTTAGATGACGTAAATGTATCTGGTGCTTCTACCTTCACTGGTGCCATTGATGCCAATGGAGACTTAGATGTAGATGGACACACCGAACTTGATGACGTAAATGTATCTGGTGTCTCTACCTTCACTGGTGCTATCGATGCCAATGGTGATTTAGATGTAGATGGACACACAGAACTTGATGACGTAAATGTATCTGGTGCTTCTACTTTCACTGGTGCTATTGATGCTAATGGTGATTTAGATGTAGATGGACACACAGAACTTGATGACGTAAATGTATCTGGTGCTTCTACCTTTACTGATGCTACTGATAATATTCTAGGCAATTCTAATACCGGTGCAGTTCAGATTGATGGAGGACTTGGTGTTGATAAAAATGTAACAGTTGGTGCTGGATTATCTGTGGTACAAGGTCTCTCAGTTGGGGGATTATCTACATTTGTTGGAATTGTAACTGTAACAAATGATGTTTATATTTCTCAACGTTTATATGTTGGGGGATTGGAAGTAGAGGGTGGTGCAGGAGAGAATGTATTCTCTGGTATATCAACATTTACAAATCAAACTGATAATATTCTAGGTGATCCTAATACCGGTGCAGTTCGTATTAACGGTGGACTTGGTGTTGATAAAAATGTAACTCTTGGTGCTGGATTATCTGTAGTCACTGGTTTTGAAGTTGGAGGTGTCTCCACCTTTACTGGTGCTGCTGACTTTAATGGTTCTATAGATGTAGATGGACATACTGAACTTGATGACGTAAATGTAAGTGGTGCTATTACTGCTACCACATTCACTGGTAACTTAGCAGGAACAGTTAATACTGCTGCTCAGACCAATATCACATCAGTTGGAACTTTAAGTGCTCTAACAGTTTCTGGTGATATAACTGCTAATGGTAATATTGCCGGAGATAACTCTACAAATATAACCGGTATTGCTGGTGTCACTGCTACGACATTATCGGGAACATTACAAACTGCGGCACAAACAAATGTCACATCAGTTGGAACTTTAACTGGATTAGATATAAATGGACATACTGAACTTGATGACCTTAATGTATCTGGTCTTTCCACCTTTACTGGTGCTATTGATGCCAATGGAGACTTAGATGTAGATGGACACACCGAACTTGATGACGTAAATGTATCTGGTGTCTCTACCTTCACTGGTGCTATTGATGCGAATGGTGGTATTACAGCAACAACTGGAACCTTTGAGGATTTATTGGGTGCAGGTGCGATTGTATTCAGTACTGGAAGTGGTAAATTAGATGATTCTGCAAATTTAACATATAATCAAGGATCTACTACTTTAAATGCTGTAAACATAACTTCCCAAGGAAGTCATAATATCGCTAATGATTTAGATGTTGACGGTCATACTGAACTTGATGACGTAAATGTATCTGGTATCTCTACCTTTACTGGTGCTATTGATGCCAATGGAGACTTAGATGTAACTGGACACACTGAGTTAGATGACGTAAATGTATCTGGTGCTTCTACCTTCACTGGTGCTTCTACCTTCACTGGTGCTATCGATGCCAATGGTGATTTAGATGTTGATGGACACACTGAGTTAGATGACGTAAATGTCTCTGGAGTCTCTACTTTTACTGGTGCTGCAGACTTTAATGGAAACATAGATGTAGATGGTCATACTGAATTAGATAACCTTAATGTTTCTGGTGTTTCTACCTTTGCTGGTGCTGTCAATGCGACGGATATAATTAAAGGATACACATATACTGCTGCTCCTTATGGAAGTACGGTTACACTTGCGGTCACTGTTGCGAGTAAGGATTCCACTCATAGATACAATGGAACAGGAAGTGGAAATGGTTATGTAATTGATGGCATTCAGGCTCCATTCTTAACCCTAACACCCGGAAGAACATATAGATTCACGAATGATAATACAGGGAGTCATCCTCTCAAATTTTATCTTGAAGCAGATAGGACGACACTATATGAAACAAATGTTAATTTTCAGAACGCATATACTGAAATAACAGTAACTGATGAGACTCCAATAGTTCTTCATTATCAATGCACTAACCATGGATACATGGGTAATGCGGTTCAGACAAATGCAAATGTTGTCAATACAAACTATCCGGCAATACTAAGAAGTAGTTTGAGTGTATCGGGTCTTTCCACTTTCACTGGTGCTATCGATGCCAATGGTGATTTAGATGTTGATGGACACACTGAGTTAGATGACGTAAATGTCTCTGGAGTCTCTACTTTTACTGGTGCTGCCGACTTTAATGGATCTATTGATGTTGATGGACATACTGAACTTGATAACCTTAATGTATCTGGTGTCACAACTACTGGTGGATTACTTGATATAAACGCTGGTGGACAAGCAAATACCTTTAAGGTAGAAGATCTCACTGATAATAGAGTTGTCATTGCCGGAACTGGTGGTGAGTTAGAAGATGACTCAAACTTAACATTTAATGGGACTCAACTTTCTGTTGGTGTTAATTTAGATGTTGATGGTCGAACTGAATTAGACATAACTAATATTTCAGAAACACTTAATGTATCTGGTGTATCAACCTTTGTCGGTGCTGCCGACTTTAATGGTTCTGTAGATATTGATGGTCATACTGAACTTGATGACGTAAATGTAAGTGGTGCTATTACTGCTACCACATTCACTGGTAACTTAGCAGGAACAGTTAATACTGCTGCTCAGACCAATATCACATCAGTTGGAACTTTAAGTGCTCTAACAGTTTCTGGTGATATAACTGCCAATGGTAATATCGCAGGTGATAATTCCACAAACATAACTGGTATTGCTGGTGTTACGGCAACAACTCTAAGTGGAACATTACAAACTGCGGCACAAACAAATGTCACATCAGTTGGAACGTTAACCGGATTAGATGTTAATGGGCATAGTGAATTAGATGACGTAAATGTAAGTGGTGCTATTACTGCAACTACATTTACTGGTAACTTAGCAGGAACAGTTAATACTGCTGCTCAGACTAATATTACATCACTTGGAACGTTAAGTGCCTTAACAGTTTCTGGTGATATAACTGCTAATGGTAATATTGCCGGAGATAACTCTACAAACATAACCGGTATTGCTGGTGTTACTGCTACGACATTATCGGGAACATTACAAACAGCAGCACAAACAAACATTACATCAGTTGGAACGTTAACCGGATTAGATGTTAATGGGCATAGTGAACTTGATAATGTAAATGTATCTGGAATAATTACTACAGCATCATTAAATGCAACTGGTAAGTTAACTACCACTGGAATTGGTATATCTATTGCGAATGGTGCCGGAAATACTGCATATATTGAAGGTCCATCAGAAATTTGGATTGATCCCTCTCCTGCAGGAGCTGGTACAACTTCTGGGTCTGTTAGAATTAGAGGTGATTTATATGTAGATGGAACAGAATTTATTGTTGATGTAGATAAAATTGAACTTGGTGATTTTAATATAGGAATTGCATCCACAGTATCAACAAACTCATTACTCGATGGTGCCGGACTTGGTATCGGTGCTACAAGTATTAGAAAGTTTATCACCTGGAATAATGCAACATCTGCATTGATGTCTAGTGAGAATTGGAACTTGGCATCGGGCAAACATTATGAGATTGATGGAACTGATGTTTTAACTTCCGATACTCTTGGTAGTGGTGTTATCAACTCTTCATTAACGAGTGTTGGAACATTAGGAGCACTTACAGTCTCTGGAAATGTGAATGCAAATGGTAATATTATAGGTGATAGTGCCACTAATATTTCTGGCATCAATAGTGTAACGGCAACATCATTACATGGTAATGGATCTAATATTACTGATATATTGGTAACTAATGTTATTGGTGCCGTAGAAGGAATATCAATTGAAAATGAAGGTTCTCTAGTTGGAGCGGCAAATAGTGTTGGTAATATTAACTTTGTCAGTTCTAATTTAACAGCAACAGCATCTGGTGTTGGTGCAACAATCACCTTTACAAATACTCCAACATTTGATACTGTTACGGTAACTAATAATATTACTGCAAATGGTAATATTGTAGGTGATAATTCTACTAATATTTCCGGAATCAATAGTGTAACAGCAACATTATTCTATGGTTCTGGTGCAAACCTAACATCAATTCCTAACTCTGCATTAACAAACGATAGTGTTTCCTTTGGTGGAGTATCTGTTGACTTAGGTGCTTCAGATGCAACACCAGCATTTGACTTAAGTGATGCTACCGATTATCCTACATCATCTTTAACCGGAACTATTACCAATGCTCAGTTAGCAGGTTCCATTGCAAATAATAAGTTAGCAAACTCTAGTATTGCTATTGGTGGTGTAACACTTAATTTAGGTGATACTGATGCAACACCAGCATTTAATCTATCTGATGCTACCGATTATCCTTATACATCATTGACAGGTATTACTACCGAAATTGTAGGTGATACTACTCCACAGTTAGGTGGGAACTTAGATTTTAATAGTAAGTTTATAACCGGAACAGGCGGCATCAATGTTACTGGTGTTATAACTGCCACTACATTTAGTGGAAATTTACCGACAACAGATTTAACAGGAACTATTACCAATGCACAATTAGCAGGTTCAATAGCAAATGCTAAGTTAGTAAACGATAGTGTTTCCTTTGGTGGAGTAAGTTTAGATCTTGGTCAATCTGATGCTACTCCAGCATTTGACTTAAGTGATGCAACTAACTACCCAACATCATCTTTAACCGGAACCATTACCAATGCACAATTAGCAGGTTCAATAGCAAATGCTAAGTTAGTAAACGATAGTGTTTCCTTTGGTGGAGTAAGTTTAGATCTTGGTCAATCTGATGCTACTCCAGCATTTGACTTAAGTGATGCTACTGCTTATCCTTATACCTCATTAACGGGTATCACTACCGAAATTGTAGGAGACACTACACCTCAACTTGGTGGAAATTTAGATGCTAATTCTAAGGATATAACCGGGGTCAATAATCTTGGTGTAACTGGTTTTACTACTATTTCTTCTAGTGCCAGAATTTCTGGAGCATCTCTAACACTTGATAATAGTGCAAGTTATGGCAATCAAGATTATAGTCCTCAATTATTATTTAAGAATAATGCTTCCAATCAAAATTTCTATATTTGGAAAGATAATACTAACAATATGATCGAGGTTCAGGGATCCGATGATTTAATTATTAGATCTAGAGACAGTGGCGGTGATATTAAACTTGAAAGTAGGACGAGTCAAGTTGCTCTCAAAATTGTAGATGATGCTGCAGTAGAACTTTATCATGGTGCCAATGGTAAAAAATTTGAAACCACAAGCACTGGTGTGACTGTTACTGGTATTATAACTGCCACCACATTCTCTGGTTCTGGAGCAAACCTAACATCAATTCCTAACTCTGCATTAACAAACGATAGTGTTTCCTTTGGTGGAGTATCTGTTGACTTAGGTGCTTCAGATGCAACACCAGCATTTGACTTAAGTGATGCTACCGATTATCCTTATACATCATTGACAGGTATTACTACCGAAATTGTAGGTGATACTACTCCACAGTTAGGTGGGAACTTAGATCTTAATGGTAAAGACATAACCGGAACTGGTAACTTTAATATCACAGGTATCGTAACTTTTAGTAATGTTACTGCACCATCAGGTGCTAACTCAATCATATATGCACATACTGAGGGTGGTGCGACTAGTGGAACTCTTGTTTTAAGTGGAAAACAAGACCTCCGATTCAATACGGGTGGATTTAGCAGATGGATACTTGATGGTGGTGATTTAGTAACTCACGCAACTACCTATGGTAACTTAGGCGCTGCTTCTGACAGTGGTGGTAGAGTAGGTAATGGATATTTCCAAACTTCTGTTGACCTGATTGATGATGGAGAACTAAGACTTGGAACTGGTGATGACTTAAAACTCTATCATGATGGAAGTAATAGTATTATTGATTCCAGTACTGGTGATCTTCTAATTAGAAATCTTGGAACGACAGGAGATATCTATCTTGATGCTAAATCTGGCGAAAGAGGAATAAAAGTAATTCAAGATGGTGCAGTAGAACTTTATCACGATAACAGTCAAAAATTTACAACCACTAGCAGTGGTGTGACTGTTACTGGTGTTATAACTGCAACATCATTCAGTGGTTCTGGTGCAAACCTTACCAATCTTCCTGCTTCTGATGGAGGAGGAGATAAGTATAATACTGGAATTACAACATCAATTTATGTTTCAATCACTGGTGGTATTGGAACTGCACAAGCAGGACTTTCTACAGTTGCAGCAAATAATGACATCTTTATTGGACCTGGAATTGGATATTCATTCCCATCAACTGCAGGTAAGAGTTATGTAATTGAGTCTATTCATGTAACGAACATTTATAATACAAATCTCTATCTAACTTCAAGACATGACTTTAATGGTGGACAAAATACTCCAACTGCACAAAGAGTTGTAATTCCTTATCAAGGTGCTTTAGAAGTCCTAGAGGAACCAATCATTGCGAAACCATCAGATATTTTAAGATTCCAAGCATTTGTTGGAGTAGGAACAACCGCTACTGGAGTTAATAATGGATTGGATTCATTCATAACTTATACTGAAAAGGATGATGCTGATTTTATTGGCATTGGAACAACTGTTACTACAGCGTCTGGAACAGAATTGTTTACGTCAACTACAAATTCATCAGTTATTCAATCAATTCGATTATGTAACTATGACTTGGACATTGATGTTGATGCATCAGTATCCATTTACAGGGGGGGAACTGTTGGTGGTATCACGACTACTGGTGCCAGACAAGGATACTTGGCGTATAATTTAACAGTGCCTAAGAATAGTGTAATTGAGATTTTAGAGAGACCAAAGTATCTTGCGGCAAATGACACTGTTGTTGTAGGGGTTGCCGGATCCACTCTCACAAATAGTCTTTCTTCTACTTTATCCGGCAAATATATAACATAGTATTATTAAATTTTTTATGAGTCAATTGAAAGAAGGTATTATTTTTCCGACTAATTTTTATACTTCTGATATCTTTAATGAATATCAGAATCAAAAGTATAAAAACTTTTTAACTGAACTTTCTAAAAGAAAAGAAGGTAAACGGAGAAGTAATCGTAATGGTTGGCAGAGTGATACTCTTTTGTGGCAAGAAGATATTTTTAAACCACTTTTGGATGAAGCACTTAGTGCTACACAAATGATTGCCAAGAGATTGTCTAATAAAGAGATTCCACAAATGGTTGTGAGGGCAATGTGGGGAAATATCAATCCAAAAGGTGGATTTAATTTCACTCATATTCATCCTTCTGGGTGGTTGAGTGGAGTATACTATATACAATTACCCGAAGAAAATAATGAAATAGTTTTTCAGGATCCAAGACCTGCAAGAATGATGGACTTTCAAAGAAGTTCTTTGATTGCAGATGAATATTTTTCACATCATCCTAAGGTAGGAGAACTGCTTTTATTCCCTTCTTGGTTGCCTCACTTTGTTTCACCAAATACATCGGATCAAAATCGAATTTCAATTTCATTTAATGTTGAGTTAATAGTATGAGTATCTTAATTGCAATGCCCTGTTATGGTGGATTGGTTAGTGATAAAACTGCAAAGGGATTATTTAATCTTGGTAAAAATTTAAGAAGTGCTGGAGTTGATCATGGTCTTTTAATGATGTCAAATGAAAGCCTCGTGACTAGAGCAAGGTCAAGAATAGCAAACTTCTTTATAAATAATACAGAGTATGAGAGGATATTATTTATTGATTCTGATATTGGATTTCAATCAAAAGATGTATTCAATCTTTTAAAATATGATAAAGGTATTGTATGCGGTGCTTATCCAATGAAAGGTATTCCACTTAGATATAATTATACTTTTTCGGAACCAAGAGAAGAAGAAGGTGAATTGATTAAAATTGAAACCATTGGATTTGGTTTTTGTTTAATCAAAAGAAAAGTATTTGAAAGTATTCAGCAAAAACATGGTGAAGAACTAAAGTATTATCCAGCAAACAATAGTTCAACACCACCAACAGAAAAAGAGTATCATAATTCTTATCATTACTTCTTAGAAATTAGAAAAGACATGAGTTTTCTTCCAGAAGATTTTTCATTTTTTGAGAGAGCAAAAAGTGTTGGACATTCTTCTTGGTTAAATAGTAGTATAAGATTGGAACATGTAGGTTCTCACGTTTACTGCGAAGGATAACTAATGGCACAAGGAATTTTTGGTCTTGATAGAGTATATAAAAAACAAGTTCAAAATATAAAAGATGACAACTTTGAGAGTTGGCCGGAGAGTGCTACTTATGGTTACTTTGGTGGTGGTAACTCATCCGGTGCTAATCCGCTGAAATCAACAGTAGATCGTATTGATTTTTATAATGAAACTACATCAGCACCGGGTAATAATCTAACTCAAGAAAGATATGGTTTAGGAGCAGTTTCAAATGATAATTATGGTTACTTTGGTGGTGGTTATGGTCCATCTGTTGTTAACACAGTAGACCGTATTGATTTCTCTAATGAGACTTTATCAGCACCGACTAATAATCTACCTCAAGCAAGAAATTATTTAGCAGCAGTCTCAAGTAGTTCTTATGGTTACTTTGGTGGTGGTTTGGCTCCATCTTATGTCTGCACAATAGACCGTCTTGATTTCTCCAATGAAACAATATCAACACCTTTTGGAGCAGGGAATGGTTTGCCTCAAGCAAGAGGTTATTTAGCAGCAGTCTCAAGTAGTTCTTATGGTTACTTTGGTGGTGGTTTTGCTCCACCTTATGCTGCCACAATAGACCGTATTGACTTCTCTAATGAAACTACATCACCAGTAACTGATACCTTATCTCAAGCAAGATATGGTTTAGCAGCATGTTCAAGTAGTTCTTATGGTTACTTTGGTGGTGGTTTTGCTCCACCTATAGTAAACACAGTAGACCGCATTGACTTCTCAAATGAGACTATATCATTACCAGGTGAAAATCTACCTCAAGGAAGAAGGTATTCATCGACAGTATCAAGTAGTTCTTATGGTTACTTTGGTGCTGGTGGAGCTCCAGCTCTGGTTGACACAGTAGATCGTATCGATTTTTCGAATGAGACTACATCAGCACTAGGTGAAAATCTATCTGTAGCAAGAATTCATTTAGCAGGAGTCTCAGGAGGAGCATCACAAAGAATAAAAGGTTCGAGAACTTATGGTTACTTTGGTGGTGGACTTGATGCACCACCTCCGAATACGAGTTATAATAAAAGAATAGAGCGTCTTGATTTCTCTAATGAAACTTTCGCATTACCGGGTCATGATTTATCTCAAGAAAGAGCTTATTTAGCAGCAGTCTCAAGTAATTCTTATGGTTACTTTGCTGGTGGTTATATTAGTCCTCCAGCTACTTACCTCTCTACAATAGATCGTCTTGATTTCTCTAATGATACTGCATCAGATATAGGTGATTTATCTCAAGCAAGATATAGTTTAGCAGCAGTCTCAAGTAGTTCTTATGGTTACTTTGGTGGTGGTCTTGCTCCACCTCAAGTCTGTACAATAGATCGTCTTGATTTCTCGAATGAAACTGTATTGGATATAGGTGATTTATCTCAAAAAAGATCTGGTTTAGCAGCAGTCTCAAGTAGTTCTTATGGTTACTTTGCTGGGGGTGTTGGTCCACCTCCTACTTATAACTGCACAATAGATCGTCTTGATTTCTCGAATGAAACTGTATTAGATATAGGTGATTTATCTCAAAAAAGAACTAGTTTAGCAGCAGTCTCAAGTAGTTCTTATGGTTACTTTGTTGGTGGTAATATTCCACCTTACAGTAACAGAGTAGACCGTCTTGATTTCTCTAATGAGACTTTATCAGAACCAGGAAATAATCTACCTGATTCAAGATGGGGTTTAGCAGCAACCTCAAGTAGTTCTTATGGTTACTTTGGTGGTGGTAATGCTCCACCTTTCACTGACAAAGTAGATCGTCTTGATTTCTCTAATGAAACTTTCTTATTGCCGGGTAATAATTTACCTGTGGCATCACGAAGTAAGGCAGCACTCTCCAGCTAAATAATCAAAATTACACTATGAAAAAATGAAGTCTGGAGCAACTGAAAGTTCTTTTTATTATCTTGCTCAACATTATAAATTTCCAGAAAATGTTGAAGTATCAAGAAGTATAGAAGAACTTATACAATCAAATAAGCAATATAAAATACTTTGGGCACATGATAATTGTGACCAACCACAATTCCTAAGACTTCCTGAGATTGTGTCTCAAATTGATAAGATTGTCTGTGTATCAAATTGGGAAGCAGAACAATATATCAAACACAATCGAGCACCTGCAGATAAGATTACTGTAATTTATAATGGTGTTGCAGATTTATTTAATTCGAAGAAATCAAAATCGAAAACTGCAATTTTCTTTTCGGCACCTCATAAAGGAATTGCACCACTACCAAAAATCTGGAAACAGGTAATCAAAAATCATCCAGATGCAAAACTAAAAGTATTTTCTTCTTATGACCTTTATGGTCAGGATCATGTAGAAAGAATTAAACTCCAAGAGCACTTTGATGCGATAGAAGAACTTAAGTCTCTTCAGGGAGTAGAGTATTCTCCATGTATTGATCGTGAAGAACTTTTACCACACATTCAGGATGCTGCATTCTTTATTCATCCTAATGTATGGGAAGAAACCTTCTGTGTTTCGATGGCAGAAGCAATGGCTTGTGGATGTTTTCCAATTGTAAGTGACATTGGAGCACTCAGAGAAGTGTCTTTTGATCGTGGAAAATATGTTCCTATGTTGGGAGAGAATACCAGTTCTGGGTGGAAACCATCTACAAAGTTTATCAATGAGTTTGCACAAGAAGTTTCAAGGTGCTTTGATTTCTTTGATAAGCAACCAGAAAGTTTCTATTCTGCAATAAATGAACTATCAACGATTACTAAAAGGAATTATAATTGGAAATATATTTCTGAACAATGGAGTAATTTTATAGAAGTGGTTGCAGAGAAAGCAAAGTTTATTGATGACCAATACATTTATAATGAAGTTTATGAGAAGAATGAGTATGAGGTAGAGAGTTTTGATAAAGATGATGTAGTGATAGACATTGGAGCACACAAAGGATTTTTTGCAAAACTGTGTATGGATAAAGGTTGCAAACAAATACATTGCTTTGAACCAGAACCAGAAAACTTGCAGCAACTTATGAATAATCTAAAAGATTATAAACACTTTCAACCTTATAATCTTGCAGTTTCTGATAAAAAAGGTGAGAAAAACCTAATGAAAATGGCTGGATGGAATACTGGAACACATTCATTCTACCAATCAAATGGTGTTCCTATTAAGGTGCAGACAGTATCATTAGATGACATTCTTATTAATTTTCCTAAAGTATCTTTAATTAAGATTGATACCGAAGGTGCAGAGTGTGAAATCTTATTCAATTCTAAACTCTTATTTAAAGTAGATAAGATTGTGGGGGAGTATCATAACTACATAAACAATCATGCTCTTCAAAATATAATTGATTTTTTAGAAAGTAAAAACTTTAAGATCGAAAAGATAAAAGAACATAATGCAGATAGTGGAACTTTCTTTGCCGTCAACAATACTAAATAAAGTAACAAGATTAAAAAAATTGATAAGTATGTCTAACAATTATGAAGCAATTGCACTTGCATCTTCTACGGAAGTTTTGGATGATAAGAATGAATTCATGTTCAAAGTTCTCAATGAAGCAAATCGTTGGACTGAAAGTGAAGTAGAACTTGCACAAGGTCGTTCAGATTTTCAAATTGAAAAGTTTATTATTCATGATAGTTTCACTATTCCATCTGCATTTAAATCTGCATTAATTAATCGTAAGAGTGTAGCAGAAGGTCTTCTTTCTAAAATTATTGATGCAAAGAAAGAAGCAAGAGAGTTTCATTATAAGTGGGAAGGAAAGGATAAGACACAACCAATCTGGTGGAAGACCCGTGATGGTGGTGAAGAATTATGTTGGTATGATATTGATGAGTTTCATTTTCATCGTATGCTTGAGGGACTTAATCATGGTTTCAAAGCATCGGTCCAAGAACTTGAGTGTTTTGATAAATTGATTAGTCGTTTGATTGAACTGAATGGTAGTAAATTAGTAAGCAAAGAACAATTTGATGCTGATCAACCAGATTACTGGGAAAGAAGACTTTCGAATCAATCTATTGATGATTTGTTTGCTGCAAAAACTGGTGTGAATGCAGGTAATATTCGTTCTATGAGAAGAGCAAGTGCTCCTACTGTATTAGAAAATGATGTAAATAGAACTAAAGGATCGTTTGGTGATCCAACTAATCCTCTTGATTTTCTGAATAAACTTCAAGAGAATGTTTCTGCCGGTATTTCTGAAATTACTAGTATGGATCAAAAAATTCTTTCATCTATTGAGGAAGAACAAAAGCAATTTAATGGATCATTATTTAACCAAGAATTAAAACAGTAAAATCTTATGGCTATCATAGGAGACGTATTTGGATTAACTTCTATTTACGAGAGACAAGTAGAAAATATTGCAAACGACAACTTTGAAAGTTGGCCGGAGAGTGCTACTTATGGTTACTTTGGTGGTGGTGATAAACCGCCACCGGGACCAGTACGATATTGTACAGTAGACCGTATTGATTTTTCAAATGAGACTATATCGGCGCCAGGAACTGGTTTACCTGAAGATTTAGTAAGTATGGCAGCGCTCTCAAATAGTTCTTATGGTTACTTTGGTGGTGGTAATACTGGTTCTACTCTGTCAACAGTAAACCGTCTTGATTTTTCTAATGAAACTTTCTCTTCACCAGGAGACGTCTTATCTCAAAAAAGACAGGGGTTTGCAGCATGTTCAAGTAGTTCTTATGGTTACTTTGGTGGTGGTTTTGACAATGCGGCACCAGGTCGTGTCTGCACAATAGACCGTCTTGATTTCTCCAATGAAACAATATCAACACCTTTTGGAGCAGGGAATGGTTTATCTAAAAAAATAAATTTGGTAGCAGCAGTCTCAAGTAGTTCTTATGGTTACTTTGGTGGTGGTTTGGCTCCATCATCTCCACCTCCGCACCAATCTACAATAGACCGTCTCGATTTCTCTAATGATACTATATCAGATGTGGGTGAGTTATCTCAAGCAAGATCTGGTTTAGCAGCAACAGGTAATGCTTCCTTTGCTTACTTTGGTGGTGGTAATCCTGGTCCAAGATCAACAGTAGATCGTCTTGATTTCTCTAATGATACTGCATTAGACATAGGTGATTTACCTCAACAAAGAGATCAATTAACAGCAACCTCAAGTAATTCTTATGGTTACTTTGCTGGTGGTGAGCCTGGTCCAATAGTGGACACAGTAGATCGTATTGATTTTTCAAATGAGACTATATCATTAGCAGGTGATACCTTAACTCAAGCAAGAACTGGTTTAGCAGCAGTATCCGGAGGAGCATCACAAAGAATAAAAGGTTCGAGAACTTATGGTTACTTTGGTGGTGGTCAGTCTTCAACTGCTCCATATTATGCTAACACAGTAGACCGTATCGATTTTTCTAATGAGACTACATCGGCACCAGGTAATAATTTAACTCAAGCAAGATTTGTTTTAGCAGCAGTCTCAAGTAGTTCTTATGGTTACTTTGGTGGTGGTAGAAATCCAGATTTATCACCAGATTATGTCTGCACAATAGACCGTCTTGATTTCTCCAATGAAACAATATCAACACCTTTTGGAGCAGGGAATGGTTTGCCTCAAGCAAGAGGTTATTTAGCAGCAGTCTCAAGTAGTTCTTATGGTTACTTTGGTGGTGGATATGTTAGTGGTCCTCTGGACACAGTAAGTCGTATTGATTTCTCGAATGAGACTACATCAGCACCAGGTAATAATTTAACTCAAGCAAGATTTGTTTTAGCAGCAGTCTCAAGTAGTTCTTATGGTTACTTTGGTGGTGGATTAACACCAGACTTTGTTAACACAATAGACCGTATTGATTTTTCTAATGAAACTACATCGGCACCAGGAAATAATCTACCTGATTCAAGATGGGGTTTAGCAGCAACCTCAAGTAGTTCTTATGGTTACTTTGGTGGTGGTCATGCTACACCTGATATTAATCCATATTATGTTGACACAATCGACCGTCTTGATTTTTCTAGTGAAACTATGTCATTACCAGGAACTGGATTACCTCAAGGAAGAAATAATTTAGCAGCAGTCTCAAGTAATTCTTATGGTTACTTTGGTGCTGGTCAAAATCCTGATTTAGTCTGCACAATAGATCGTCTTGATTTCTCGAATGAAACTGTATTAGATATAGGTGATTTATCTCAAAAAAGAACTAGTTTAGCAGCAGTATCCAACTAAAACTAAATAGAAATACTTATATTATTGCACAAAAATCATAATCTTATAATCGTAAATGGCAATATTTTCTCTCAACGAAGTTAGAACAGAACAGATAAAGAATATTGCAAATAACAACTTTGAGAGTTGGCCAGAGAGTGCTACTTATGGTTATTTTGGTGGTGGTCAAAGTCCACCTAGTGTTGCCACAGTAGATCATATTGATTTCTAGAATGAAACCACATCGGCACCAGGTAATAATTTAACTCAAGCAAGAGGGAGGTTAGCAGGAACCTCAAATTAATTTATGAAACAATTTTATTTTATGTCTGGTCTTCCAAGATCAGGTTCGACTTTATTAACTGCATTACTCAATCAGAATCCAGAGATACACGCATCTACAAACTCACCTTTGTTGGATACAATTCATTATACTGAAGAGTATCTTTTATATAATTCAGAACAATATAAAGCAACACCAAACCCCGAAGGTGCTCATAAGGTATTATCTTCTATACCTTATAATTACTATTTCAATACCCCTCAAGATATTATTATTGATAAGTCCAGAGGTTGGGTCAATCAAATACAACACATTCAGGACTACATTACAACTGAACCAAAAATTATCTGTCCTGTAAGAAACATTCAGGATATTTTATCTTCATTTCTAAATCTTATTTGCAACTCAAAGACCACATCATTTATTGATGAAAATTTGATTCGGAATAATATAGAAATCTCAAATGATAATCGTTGTGATTATTTGATGTCTTCACAAGGAATCATAGGGCAATCATATAATGCCCTATTAGAATGTTTTAGGAAAGGAAATAATCAATACTTATTACTTGTTGATTATGATGATTTGGTAAGAAATCCTCAACACGAACTCAATCGTATCTATGAATTCATAGGGTTATCATCTTATTGTCATAGTTTTAAGAATGTTTCTACTAAACAAGATGAGAATGATGATGTTTATAAGTTAGAAAATATGCATAGTGTCCGAGATACAGT
>Ga0209535_1001034_pt1 | contig 19114 bp, 24 predicted proteins | sample LinPmetageLP28_FD_184041 | JGI IMG/M metagenome (GOLD analysis project Ga0209535, IMG submission 184041) | Marine viral communities from the Pacific Ocean - LP-28 (SPAdes) (version 2) | ecosystem: Environmental > Aquatic > Marine > Oceanic | place: Pacific Ocean | collected 2009-08-22
TATAGATCAAACACTGGTAGTAATACTACAGCGTTTCAGTTTGTAGGCGAAACAACTAGTTTTGGTGGCAGTTTTGTAGATGCGTTAGACGGGGATCAGTTAGGTGAAGTAATACCTTCTACTTATTGGATTGGACCACCAGACGATGATAGTAGTACATATCCCGAAGGTCCAATGAAAGGGTTAACAGCAATGCCCAATGGTTTATTTGCTGGTTTTGCTGGTAGAAGACTTTGTTTTTCTGAGCCTTATCTACCACATGCTTGGCCGGTGTCTTACCGTATAACAACAGAAGATAGAATTGTTGGTATAGCTATGGCTGGCAATGCTTTACTAGTTACTACAGAAGGCAATCCTTATGTAGTATTTGGTGCAGACCCAAGTTCTATGCAAGCTGTGCGTTTAGAAGCTGCATATGCTTGTACAAATAAAAGAAGCATTGTTGATATGGGTGACTATGCTATGTACGCAAGCCCAGACGGGTTAGTAGCTGTTGCGCAGAATGAAGTACAATTAGTTACAGAATCACTTATTGACCCATTTGATTGGGCAAATAACTACGCTCCTACAACTATTCAAGGTTTTTTACATGAGGGCACGTATGTTGGGTTTTATAACACGGGTGAAAGTGGCAGAGCAGGATTTTTATTTGACCCCCGTAGAGGTAAAAACGCATTTACAACACTTACAGTTTCTTCTACAGAAGACCCTAGGGGCGGTTATTATGACCCCCAAGATGGGCAGTTGTATTTAATTGACAGCACTTCTTCTAATAGGAAGATACAAAAATTTCAAGGTAGTGCTTCTTTATCTACTATGAAATGGAAGAGCAAAAAGTTTGTAGCTCCTAGACCTGTAGGTATGTCTTGGGTATCTGTAACTGCTGAAGCCTATCCGTTCACTGTAAGTGTATTTGCTGATGGGACATTGGTATACGTGGGAGTTGTAACAGAAAGCTCGGGTACTATAACACTACAAGTAACTACACCTTCAGGTATAAGTAACTCAACTATTTATGAAACTATATTACGTTTACCTAGTGTTATAGGTAAAGAATGGGAAGTGCAAATAGAAAGCGCTAAGAATATTAATGAGCTTTGTATTGCAGAGTCAATTGATGAAATTCGTAGTGTGTAATGGCGAAGTTTAAATCTACCCCCACACAAGTACCTGCTCTACCTTCTGTACCTATAAATGTAGACCCTGCTTTAAAAGCTTGGTTACAAGCTACAAAAGAAGCTGTTGAAGTAAGATTAGGAAGACGAGGTGACCAAAGAGACAGGGCAGTTACTTTACGAGAACTAATTGAGTCAGGACTAGCAAAAGACCTAACTAACAGACCTTATGACCCTAATGCAGATTTATCTGTAGATTTTATTCCTTTTTTTCAAGGGCCCGAAGATTTAGCTATACCACCAAAACCTACAAGTCTTACAGCTAGCGCGGGGTTAACTAAAATAATTTTATCGTGGACTGATGGTTGGACAGCGTTTGGTAATCATTCATACACAGAAGTATATAGACACAGTAGCAACTCGTTAGGAGATGCAATTATTATTGGTACAACAGCTGCTGGTTTGTTTACAGATAACGTAGACCCCTTAGTAGAATATTACTATTGGGTTAGGCATGTATCTACAACAGATGTTAAAGGGCCGTTTTCAAATAGTGCTAATGCTACAGCAGGGCAGGTTACTTCTAATTTTTTAGCTAACAATTCTGTTATAGCTGCAAAAATTGCAGACGGTACAATAGCAGGAACAAAATTTGCTAGTGGTATAAAACCTGTAGAAGTATTAAGTTCATTACCTTCTGCTGGTACGCAAGGACGTACAGTATTTTTAACAAGTGATAATAAACTGTACAGAGATACCGGCAGCGCATGGACAAGTGTTGTACCAACAACAGATTTAACTGGCACGGTAGCTAGCGGGCAAATAGCTGATTCTGCTATTACAGCAGCAAAAATAGGGGATGATGCTGTTACTACAGCTAAAATTGCTAATGATGCAGTTACAAATGCTTTAATAGCTACAGATGCTGTTAATCAAGATAGTATTGTTGCTAATGCAGTAACAGCTTCAGAGATTGCTGCGGGTACTATTACTACTACACAAATTGCTTCAGGAACTATTGTTGCAGGCGATATAGCTTCTGGAACTATAACTGCTACTCAAATAGCGGGGAGTACAATTACAGCTAGTCAAATAGCTACTAATACACTTACAGCAGGGCAGATAGCTGCAGGCGCAATTAATGCTAGTGAGCTTGCTGCTGATGCTGTAACTGCTGGCAAAATAGCTACAGGAGCTATTGTTGCTGGAGACGGTGTTATAGGTAGTGCTGTTATAGAAACAGCAATGATTGATAATGCGGCAGTTACAACAGCTAAAATTGGTAATGGTCAAATAACTACAGCTCTAATAAATGATGCTTCTATAACTACAGCTAAAATAGGTAGCGCGGCTATAACTAATGCAAAAATTGCTAATGCTGCTATAGATACTGCTAAAGTAACTAGTTTATATGCGCAGAGTATAAGTGGGGATGTATCTAAAGTTGTTGCTGGTTCATTAGCCAGTACAGTTAGTTATCAAAATAGATCAGATACTTTTTCATCCGCTATTGTAGAACTTGGGTTAGCTAAACCTACTCATACAAATGGTTGGAGCCCATATGCTGCGTACAACATTAACAAAGTAAATACAGAAAAAAACTCCTGGATGTATGTATGTTTAGAAATGGCTGCTTGGAATGTAAACTCTGTTGGTGGAACTTCTAATGAAACAGCTACTAACTCTAGCACTCCTTCAGCTTTTGGTACTGGATATGATGGAAGTGCTATTGTATCTACATTTTTAACTGGTATATCAGGATCACATTCAACTAATTTAATTACTGTTAATCAATATGTGGCGACTGAAGTAGTAGCTAATGATATTGTATTTGTAGGTTCAGAAGAAAGAACAGTTACAGCTAACGCTGTTGTATCAGGTTCAAGACTTATAGCTTATTCAGGATCGGGTTTTTCTGGTTCACCTAGTAGCTTTGGTTTTAAAGAGTCTGTAAGTTCAGGCAATGTTGGTAAATATGTAAAGGTAGCAGAAATACAATGGGTAGCAGTAGACACGGCGTTTAATGACTTTGCTATATCAGGTACATTTAGTGCTTCTGGAGCAGCAGTAACGCATGGTGTAAAAGCTAGAGTCAGAATGAAAGGTCAATCTTCAGGTTCTGATCAAGGCACTCTTACTATTAATATAACTGATGCTACTGGGTTTTTAATGGGAGTTAGGTAATGCCTTGGGTTAAATGGAAAGATGGCGCATTAGTAGAAAATACGCTGCATCAATCAGAAGGCGTTGGCGATGATTGGCGCGAAATTGTAGATGAGGTGGTAGATACTGTAGACAAAACTATTGTCATAGTAGAAGAAGGTGGCAAGTTATACAGACGCACACAAGCTATTGATTACACCTATGCACAGAAAAGAGAACAAGAATACCCACACGTGAAGAATCAATTAGATATGATCTATAAAGACCAAGTAAATGGTACAACAACTTGGAAAGATGCTATAGCAGCAATAAAAAGTAAATACCCTAAAGAATAATGGTACTATATTTAGAATCACAACTCGACATTGCTTACAGAGAGTATTGTATGCTTCAAGTAAAGAATGATATGCCCTTTGTAAAAAGAGAAGAGTTTAGAGTATTATATGAAAAACTAATGGAACAAGCTTTTGGGGAATTAGATGAAGAAGACTAAAGCAATTTCTAATAGTGGGTTGTATAATAATGAACGGGTAGAACGAAGAAAGTCAAAACGTACTAGTATTGGAAACAGTCGAGTAAGTTTTGGTTCTGGTAGAAATAAAAAAGATACGCGGAAACGCTATCGAGGACAAGGAAAATAATATGGCATATGGATACGGTAAACCGCAAAAGAAAAAAGTAACTAAGAAAGCTAAACCTATGAAAATGAAAAAGAAGAGTAGAAAGTATTAGTGATCCGAGGTAACTCCGTAAGTAGATGGATGCTACTTGGGGTTATAGGAGTTTTATCAACTTACACTTTAGCAGACCAAACAGGCGACTGTACTGCAGGTGAACAATACTGTGAACAAAATAGTTTAGATACTACTAATAGTACTACGACTACAAATACAAATACAAATAACAATACAAATACGAATACTAATACAAATACGAATACGAACAACAATACGAACAACAATACAAATACAAACACGAACGTAAATACCAACACCAACGCTAATACAAACGTTAATACCAACACTAGCGACAACACTAATACAAATACTAGTAATAATACTAATAGTAGTACGGCGGTTAATACCAATAACAACACAAACACAAACGTTAATAATTCTACAAGTACAGTAAGTTCAAGCGTTAATCAGAACGTTAATAATACAAGTACTACAAACAACACTAACGTTAATACAAGTGTGTCCAGTAACACTAATAACAATACTAATAGTAATACTAATAATAATTACAATGAGTCATCATCAAAATCAGATGTAACTACAGACAACACTAACAACAATAACAACAACAATGTTAGTAACAACACAAACAGAAACATTAGTCAGTCAAATAGCACACAGACTATTAATCAAAATGTAAAAACTAAAGCCCCTCCTGCATCAGCAATAGCCCCAAGTATTATGTCTTATTCACAGGACTTATGTACGGTGGGTAGGTCAGGAGCTTTTCAAGGGCAGGTCTTTGGTATATCTACAGGTAGTACAGTTAGAGATGAAAACTGTGAAAGGTTAAAACTATCTAAGTATTTATATGACACAGGGATGAAAGTAGCATCGGTAGGAATATTGTGCCAAGACTCTAGAGTATTTAAAGCTATGGAAATGGCAGGCACACCTTGTCCTTATAAAGGTAAAGTAGGTAAAGAGGCTAGCAAAGCTTGGGCAGTCAATGTACAAGACAGGCCCGACTACGATGAACTAAAAAGTACTTACATTTCAAGGTGTAAAAAAACACGCAACTCTAAAGGCAAAAAGAAATCAGGAAACACTTGTGCTAAAGAGTTTAGTAACAGTTAGCCTTCTTCTAGCCACAACACTACAGGCTTCTTACATATATGAAGCTGACCAAGCTTTATATGATCTACAAACTAACTCAGCAGGTTCAACAGGCTTAGGGTCAAATGACGATGCAGTATCTGGGACATTTAATATAGGATTTACTTTTGATTTTTATGGGCAGCAATTTACTCAGGCTAGAATGGCGACTAATGGTTGTCTTCACTTTAAAACATCGGGTGCTTACTGTAATGACTACACACCAGACCCATTACCAGAAGTAACCTACACACTTTATCCCTTCTGGACTGATCTAATAAAAGATAATGGTTCAGGTATGAGAGCCAAAGCTTTTGACGATTACACTATTTTTGGTTGGTATAACATGAGGGAGTACAATCGTGCTAATTCCGATAATAGTTTTGAAGTCTGGTTATACCCTAATGACACATTTGAATTTAGGTATGGCGCTTTAGATATAATGAACCACGATGTATTAATCGGAGAACAAGGAAGTGCAAGCGAAACTTATACGTACCTTTTCCATGACGAATGCAGTACAGGCACAACCAATGTATCTGGAACTTGTGTCAATACTAATTGGAATGACACCTCTAGTAATACAGCATTAGAGAATGGTGGTTCTCTGTATGGTGTAGGTTCAGGAAATGCTACAGATTGTAGTGACCCGTTAAATGATGCAAGTTGCTCAGGGTATGCAGCAGCTTATCTAACACAACAATGCAATTTGACTCAACTGTATAGTGAAACTTGTCCTAACTATTGGGAAGCTTATGATGATCAACAATGCGCAGACGATGCTCAATATGCGCCGTTCTGTGCGGGTTATACACAAGAAGCTTCTGTAGCTTTCTTTGACGACACTAACGTAGATTATGGTTATGATGACCCCAATACCCATGATGATCCTTATGCAGGAATGGAATTTACAGATGAAGAATGGTATGAGATAGATGTAGAAGAGTTTGGGCAAGAACAAGTAGATGACTGGTACGGGGCAGAAGTTGAATTTAGTAATGATGGAATGGTAGTATGGGACTCAACGCACAATGAGGACTACCAGGATGTAGATGTACTTATGGATACATGGGACATACAACAAGAAGAAGTTATAATAATAGAAGAAACATATTTAGACCCAGTAGGGTTTGAACCTAGAAATGAATTCGTAGAAATATTTGATGTTGAGGAACTAATAAACATTTTCGAATTTGAGACAATAATAAGAGAGGAAATAGAACATGCAGAAGTACATGAAGAATTTGAAGAAGAAGAGTTTGAAACTATGGAAGAGCTGGAAGAGTGGTTTGAAGAAGAGATGGCAGAGCATGAAGAAGTTATTGAAGAGCAGCAACTTGCAGAAGATACTACAAACAATACTACTGAAAGGGAAGAAGCCCGTGAAGAAGAAGTCCGTGAAGAAGAAGCCCGCGAAGAAGTAGACGAGTTGTTTGCTGAAGAAGACGAGAGCCGTCCAAACAATGAACAAAGAAGTTCAGTGAGAATTTCGGCGCTATCAGTGGTTGCTAGCACCATAAGAGCTGCTAGTAGCAGCGTAAATGTGAACACAGGAACGCGCTCCGCGAACGTTTATTCAGGCTCTAGTAACAGTAATAGTTACACAAACACAGCCTCAGGTTCCGGAAGTAGTAGTGCAGTTTCTAGTTCTTCAGGTGGTGTGAGTACAAGTAGCTCACCAAGTAGGTCGGATCAGATAGCATCTGCTAATGTACAAACCCAACAAGTACTGTCTATGAGTTCAGGTGGCACAGGTGATGTAACCATTTCTATAAGTCCAATGCCGACGGTCGATGATTCACCTCAAATGGTAATGGCTGAGGTACAAGTACAAGATATGCAAGGCGATATAGATACAGCGGTTTCTGGTGTTATGACTGCAAGCGAAGCTGACCAAGTAGCTGACCAAATCGTAGCTCAAAATATTGAGGCCCAACAAGAACAAGCAGAAGAAGACTTACAAGAAACAGGTGAGTATGGAGATCAATCTGCATTAGTTGCTTACTTAGGATATGTGCCAGGGTTTAATGCATATAAAGATGTTCAACTACAAGATCAAACTTCTTGGTATGAACCTAGAGATATTTATAGTGATATAACTTTGAGTGATAATACAGAAGCGTTTTATCAGTTAGCGGGAACTAGTTTGAATACTTTGGGTGAAATGATAAACTTACAACCTAACCTTTAGGAAATGTTATGGAATGGTTCGAGAATAAAACAACACAACTAATAGCTCTAGTAGGTATAGTTGGTACATTAGCAGGCTTTGGTTATACAGGCGCTACGTACGTAAATAGATTAGAAAACCTTGAAGCCCAAATAGGTGGGATAGGAGATACAGAAACTGCACAACAAGCTATAGAAGAGAGATTTGCAGCTATTGAAACCTCTGTTGAATATATTAATAAATCAATAGATAGTATTGTTATACCTGATACTAGTGGTTTAAAAGGCAGCATAGTTGGTTTAACTAATGATGTTGAACGTATGCAAATAGATATAAAAGATTTAGAAGATGAACTAAAAGAAAGCGGGGATAATCCTTTAAGTGGATAACTGTTATTTAGGTTTGTTTTGGGATTACAACACCCAAACGTTTATGCGTTGGGAGGAGTTTAAAAATGCCTAGTAGTAAAAATTATAAAAGAGACTATTCTCAAAATGGAGAAGGTAAGTATCAAGCTAAGCCCGAACAGAAAAAAAGGAGAGCAGGAAGAAATACAGCTCGTAGAATAGCTGAAAAGTCTGGGAGTGTAAGTAAAGGAGATGGAAAAGATATTCATCATAGAAACGGTAACCCTCTTGATAATTCTAGTGGCAATACTGTGGTTCAATCGCGGGCGTCTAATAGATCATTCAAAAGAAATAAAAAAGCGGGTAAAGCGTAAATACTTACATTAATTTTACTTATGCTATTTAATAAGTATAAGTGATATTGTATAATGCGCGCATGCTCGATCTTTTCAAACTCTTTTTTATTTTACTTACAACAATTGGAATGGTCCCTTTGTTAGTAGCTGTTAATGAATTGTCGATGCGCGGAATAATTTAGCGTTTTTTCTTTACAGCTTTTAACCATTCTTCGTACTCACCTTTTTTAGCACGCTCCCAGCCTATGTCTTTTTTATGGCACATATTAAATGCTGCAGCTAACCGCACCCGTTTAAATTCTACGTTCCTAGGATTTTTGTAGTTATAACGAATTTTGCTACGTTTTACATACACATAAGTAGACAATTATATTCTCCATAATTAGTTGACATATACTATAAAAACATTATGTTTAATAGATGTACATAGGTACATTTGTTTAATTATTATATAGGAAAATAAAAATGGCTACATTTACTTCTCCACAAGTCGACGGGAATCAGGTTTTCAAACCTTTTCCAGACGGCAACTTAGGCGTTAGATACGCTAAATTAACTGTAACAGCGGCTCTTAATGCAGCAGATGTCTTTCAAATGGTAGACGTATTTGCTGGAGAAACTGTTCATAATGTTAAAATTAAAGTAAGCGATCTAGACGCTGGTACTGCTTTAGTACTTGACGTTGGTGATGATGGCGATGTTGACAGATTCATAGATGGTTCTACAGTTGGTCAAGCTGGCGGAACAGACCATGAAGATGCTAACGGTGCACCTCAAGTTTATACTGCTGACAATACAGTTGATATTCTTTGTACAGTAGCTCCAGGTACTGATGTTGCAACAGGCACATTAGAAATGTGGGTTTACGTATCGTAAAAGTTTCTCCCCTCCATGAGAAGCGGAAGGGCTCGGTACATTACGTATCGGGCCCTTTTTTCGATGTATATGTTCCGCTAATTGTAAGTAATAGCTTGTTTATATTTTTTCTTTATATACTTGTGGTTTAATATTAGGTCGCCAACCAGTGGGTACACATTGTTTAATTGTGAAACCTTCACCAGCATTTCTAATATTAATTAATTTCTTTTCAAGGATTGTGTACTCACCCCATTGTTTTATTTCACTTTCTAGTCTTCCACAACCTTTACAACGGTCGTCTCCAAACTGTCTAGTGGTACACCAACCCACACAAGGATTGTCAGATAGGCTTTCACATTCGCCTGTTAATGTTGCTAAAATACTCATAAAACCCCCTATAGCTTTGATAATATTGCACTTTTTATACTAAGTGTCTAGTTTTTTAAGCTCTTCTTTTAACCTGTTTTCGTACCACTCAGCTTTATCTAGGTCCTGCACACCATTTTTATAACGGAATCTCCATCTGTATTTCAGAGAATTTCCGCGTAAATACCCAATAAATTCTTCAGAGCTGAGCATAGCTCGTATAGCGTCAATGCATTCTATATCGCCTTGGTTGTAGTGTTTTGGGTTGTTTACTAAGTCTTCTTTCATATTAGCTCCTATAATATTGTGCTAGATTTTAAGCACACCCTTTCTATCTTACTAATAAATTCTTTTTTTGTAATGGATTCTTCTACTAGTCTTTTGTTTGTTATATCTTTTTCAGTAATATCATCTGTAATGTACACACCAGCGGGTGATCCTAAAACTATGTATGCAAGATGTTTATGAGATTGTGCTCTACTTAACCAATTACGCTGCAGTTCTGTAAGTGCAATTTGTATTTTAGTTGTAGATTTCTTTGGTAATTTAGGTTCGTATTTATATTCTATAAACAAATACCCTGTTGGCCCTGAATAAAATGTATCAGGTACACCTCCTTGATATTTATCTAAAATCTTCCACACAAACACATCACGTGACATGCTTGTGTGTATAGACTTGATGAACGAATGTTCATTCATAACTAAAAACTTACAATGCTTCGTAAAGTTTTTTAGCCTCTAGGTAATCTTCCTCAGTAGACCAACCTTCAAACTCGACACCTAAGTTCATAAACTTTTGCCCAGCTTTGTTAGCAGTCTGCACTGATTTCATTTTCCATAGAGAAGCGAAACGATCACCACCTTTAGTTTGGATTTGTGAGTTCCAAGAGCGTGATACACGCAACTTAGAAGACGCAAAATCCATAATAAAAGGTATACCTAGTACCCCAGTCTTAGCGTTTTTCTGCATTAATAAATGAGACTGAGTCTGTATTATGTCATGCTGATCTACATCTAAAGATTGAGATGCTAAATAATCAGTAGCTTCTGCTAGGCTTTTAAAATTACCTACCAATCCACCACCGATCTCACGTTTTTTCCAAACAACGAAGTCTTCAGTAAATTTGACATTTAAGACATACATCTCAGTGCCATAATTTTCTTTAGTTACGCTGTTAATAAAGTCACCAGTTTTAGCTTTATCAATATATTCGCTGTGGTTGGGATCAACCTCATTGGATAATTGTTGAAGTAATTTAACCCTAGGTGTTTGAAGGTGGTCTTTACCCACTTCTTCATTGCCTAGGCCGGTTCCTTTCACTACGTGAGCGGGAACGTCTTTAGAGACTAGTTCTATTGCTGTTGATTCAACCATAGTTCTTCTTCCTTATTTCATAGTTAATATTATCGTGATCTGTAATTAATACGAATCACGTCCGTTGGTTTCACTCCAGGGAGTTCCATATCCAAGGAGAGAAATTCTCGATAAGTAGAGGCTGACATACGTTTGTGTAGTAACTCAAACTGCTCCGTAGAGAGTATGTGTCTGTACACTGCATCCCAGTCTTCTACTGTCGGGACAATCTCTGTTTTAACAGAAATTGAACATCGATCATTGCCGATACGATCAAGTCCTTGATCGTTCATTTTAGCAATTAGTGTAGCTTCTAGATCATTCTTGCGTTGTTTTAGCTCTTTTAAACCTTGTTCGGTTGTAGCTATAATTTCGCGCATATCAGTAAGCTTGTTCATTAAATCATCTAGATTTTCTTTTATAGTAATCTTTACTTCTTCCATATTAGTGCCTTGTTATTTCGTTTGTTGAATTAAATATTATGTCAATACCTTCAGCTAATTGCTGTGCTTGCATAGAAGCTTCCGATAAGACAAGGTTCAATTCATCTTCATCGGAGGGTGGGTTACTTGCAGAAATACTTTCAGCTATGGAAAATACTAAAGCAGTTGCTAAAGCACTTTTAGGTAATTCAGTTAATGAATCTATAGCTATTTTAGTTTCGAAATCTAAATCTAATTTTTTCATGATAGCTGACATAGTACCTTTAATAAATTTTCCATTCTACCCATTTTAGTATTTAGTTTTTCATACACAGCTTCTTCCCAAGTATCTCTAGCAGCTATAAGTATTGTTTCTGTTTTTTGTGTTTGCCCAGCTCTGTGTATACGTCTGTTAAACTGTTGGAAATGTTCTGCATTGTATGTAGGAGAAGACCAAATGGTACAGGTACCTTTAGTTAATGTAAGTCCATGCCCTGCAGATTGGGGGTGTGCAAACAATACTTGTATATGACCATTCTGAAATCTATCTACGATAGACTTACGTTCTTTTACATTTACATCACCATCAATAACTGCATAAGAAATTTTACGTTTCTCTGCTAATTGTATTAGATTATCGCGTTCGTGCTTCCAATTGAATGCAACTAAAGAATGTTTACGTTGTTCTATAAGGTCCATAATAAGTTCGTAACGTTCTTCATGAACGAATTGAACTGTACCTTCTTGGTCGTATATAGCACCTGTAATTAATTGTAATAATTTTTTAACTCTAGCGCCTGCATTTACAGCGTTTATAGTTCCTTGTTGTGTGTACAGAACTGATTCTTCAGATAAAGTATTGTATGCTTTTCTAGTTTTAGTAGATAAGTTTGTATACATAGTACGAACTGATGTTTCAGGTAAGTCTATGCAATCGTTTAATGCATAACGTATAACAATATCTTTAAGTACATTAGCTACAGCTTCTTCTGCATCTGGTTTATCTATCCACTCGTTAGCAAAACCATTAAATTTAGAAGTGCATACTTGCTGTCTAAATGAATAGAAACGTTTACCTAAACGCTGACCGTCATCGACTATATAAGTAGGATGCCATATATCTAATATGGTATTACTATTAGGTGTACCTGACATAGCAATGCGGTATTCAAAATGTTGAATAATTTTTGCTAAGTTTTTAGAGCGTTGAGAAGTTCTGTTTTTAAAAGCTGTAAACTCATCTATACATATAGTGTCAAAACCATCTAATAGATGCTGATTTTTAACTAGAAAGTTAACAGCTTCAAAGTTAGTTATAACAACTTCGCTATCAGGAGACTCAAATATTTTCTTACGGTTTTTAGCATAAGCCAACGTGTATTTTATATTGGGTTGGAATTTTAAAATGTCATCTGCCCAAGCAGCTTCTAATATAGAGAGCGGAGCAAGAACTAACATTTTACCACCACGTTGTGTAAACGCATCTAATACAGACCTAGTCTTACCAGTGCCTGGATCAGATGTGATTAAACATCTTGGATTGTTGAGTATAAAATTAGTCGTAGTGACTTGGTGGTCGTAAGCTTTTAATTCATCGTTCATAGTATTGTCGTTCATCGTAGTATCGGTCCTCGATATACAAAGTTATTATAACATGTTTGTGGCTTTTAAGGTTTAACTTTGTGCCATGAAGGTTTACCTTTTTCTATCTTAAGTACTTCGTGAGTCATGGTTTTACGCATGATAAGAAGTGCAATAGACACAGAAAGACCGCCGATCATAGCAGCAGCCATACCTGAAAAAGTGCCAGCAAACATAACCATTAGAGCAGCAGTGATACCGATGTCGAAGAATATATCTAGACCGATAACTTTTCTGCCTGCAATTTTAAACGCCAGCAATAGCAGACCGAACGCGCTGATTATACCTATTGTAATCATTGTTTCTCTCCTTCCATATTAAGTATGCCATGTAGCCAAATTGAATGGCTTCTATAAGAATCCACAATACTGTGGTAGCAGTAGCTATAAAACTATGCATTTCGTAACCTCCATAAAATTATTAAAAATAATACAAGCATCAGTGTAAGACCGACAGCTTGTATAGTGTAAAGAAAAGCTAAAGCTGTAATACTTAAACCAGCAGCTCCAGCACCGACTAGACACAAAACACTTAATGATTTGTGGGCTAGATTTTTTGCTTTTATTAGCGACATATATTTACTCCTATAAATACATAAAAAAAATCATCGTAGGGTATAAACCTATGACTACTACAAAAGGCTAGCGAAGTTTGTGATGCGAGCCTTAGCGAGCATACACATTTCGTAGTGGGCCTTCTGGAGTACTTGTGGGTTTATTTAACGCCCCACTCACAAACAGGATTTTCTCCTTCTTTGTAAGGGCACCAACGACAATTATCTTTGCCAGGATTGGGGGGAAAATTTGTAGCAGTTGTCATTGCAAGCGCTCGTTGATGAAGTCCAGGTGCAAATATCATTGCTTCATCTCTAGTATAAGCTTGTGTTGTAGTCTCTGCTTGATCTAAATACCATAACTCTGTTTGAACATGTTCTAGTAATGGGTACCGAAAAAATGTACCTATGGCATAGGTCAATGCTTGTTGCCCATGAGCTATTTCATTACCAAATTTTTTGCCTGTTTTATGATCTATTACACGAGCTGATGTTTCTGATTCATGTACAATTACATCTAATTTAACTCGTGCCCAAGTATCAGGATTCATCCAACCTGTTGTTTCCCAATCTAAAGTAAAGCCCCATTCTCCTTCTACTTCTACTTGTCCTTCTATAAATAACTTACGAAGTTCTTCGAATTGCCCAGCAAATTTTTTTAACTCATCGGGTAGTTCACTAATTTTAGTTTGTACATAATCTTCAGCTAGCTGATGAATACGTGAACCACGTTCTGCGGCAGGGCCTGCTTCTTCCCATACTTTTTTTACTTTTGCTATATAAGTTCTATAAGGACAAGTTTCATATACTTTAAGTCCTGAGTAAGACCATGCAGGTACAAGTCCAAGTTCATCAGGTTTTGAAAATGCTTCGAGTATATCAAAGCGTTTTTCAGATGTAAGTTTAGGCGGTGTTGAGGAGGGATTGGTCATTCGAATCGAAATAATCCTTAATTAAGTTATCTTTAATATCTTCCGTTATTATCCATGTTATTACAACTCCCCTGGGAGCTGAAGTTGTTCTGTCGGTACCAATTCTTTTCCGACTAGGTTTTATATTAAGGCGTGACATAGCTTTTGTAAAGTCTCTTACAGACATTTTATTCTTGCTGTCAGTCAGTATGTCGTACACAAGTTTTAAGTGTGCAACAGGTATTACTAGTTCTTCATTAGCAACAGCTATCCAATTTTTTACATATCTTTGTGCTGTACTTATGCCACCAGCATCAAAAGCGTTTGTAAGTGGTATATCTAAGATGTCAGTAAAGAATGGCAAGTCTCCGCTTTTTATTGCTGTAGCAAATTCTTCTAAAACAGACATGCTTACTTGACGCATTTCTTCTTTTGCACTGTTTTCTAACACTGTGTGTGCCATACGTTCGTTAACTTTAAATGTTTTAAGTGTTCCTGCTAACACGTACAGCTCTGTGGATAAGTTATTTATGTTTGTAAGTAGTTCTGGATATACTTCTTCTAACTTACGTTCTTGCCGGGGGGCTACGTTGTAACGCCTGTCACCCTCTTCTATTTTTACTGCATCAGCTCTGTTAGTTAAGAATATAAAATTGCAAAAACTTGGTAGTTCTATTTGATTTGTGCGCATGGCACGAATTGTAAGATTAGGCTCTGTTATTTGGTGTTTAAGTTTGTCAGCCATTTTACCAATGTTGCCTGAGTCACCCATTCTAAACTCATCGACTGCAAGAAATAATGCTGTTCTCATATATAAGTTAAATTGTTCTTCTATATTTTCTAAAGCACGCATGGGAACTTGTGCTTCACCAAACAGTGGTTTTAGTATTTTGTGGATAAACAAACCTTTACCAGTGCCCGGGACGCCTGTAAGTATCCATGCAGTCATAGCTTTGTTTTTATTTTGATATATATAAGCAAGCCAATTAACAAAGTGCTCGAACTCAGTTGAGCCTCCGCCAAGTATGTGAGTAATAAGTTTATAAACATTTGGAGTAGTGTCGTGCAATTTTATAGCTGTACCATACTCTAGCTCTTCTTCTGGTGGTTGTGCTGCGAGCATATACTCGCTTTGGCGGTACATGTTTACGTAATAAGGTACTTCTTTAAGGTTGATGCCCGTGTTATTGGAGGGATCAAATACAACACGAGCATCAGGAATAAAGTCTGGAGAAGGTCTATTATGACTTTTCATAAAACCTTCTAGACTAGTTTTGTTTGTAGGTGTTAATGGAAAGCTATCGTCAAACTGTTGTAATTGAGTGTCAAATAAACCGTTGTAGTAAGTGTCAGTAAAGAAATCTCGTAACACTACAGGTTTTAAATTTTTGTCTTTACTTATTTTGTCTGCAAATTCTTCAAATATCCAACGATAAAATTCTGGGTCAGCTTTTTCTATTTCCCATATAGGTTCGCCTTTAAAGTTATACATATAATGCGGGTTAGTTAATAAGAAGTAATAACCTCCGCTGTCACCATTGTTAATATTGCAGTTTACATACGGCTCACTTACCCTGGTAACTTGTATTGTCATCTTGTCAGGATTGTCTAATAGTTCTACATACTCATCTCCGACAGCTAAGTTCTGTGTTTTAGCATTTTTCTTTGGCAGTCCTATTTCTTTACGTAAATTATTTTTTACTTGGATACTAAGATTGCTTAATCGTTCTCGATTAACTTCTTTAACTAAAGGGAAGATGTCTATAGTCGATGTACCACGGTCAATTTTTACAAAACGATTTCCGGAACACGGGTCTTGTACGTTAGTAAAAATTGGAGGGGCTATATAAATTAGTTTTGAATTATCAGCTACAGAAACATCTATTGGATAACTTAGAGACTGTCCATTAGAAGATAGTTTAAGTTGTTCAGCTAACATTGGAATAGAATAATTTAATGATCGAAACCATTCTTTAAGTGCGCGAGGATATACTGAGCGTTCTAGTAAGAAAAACAAATGCATTGATATAGTATTACCTTTACATCCCAGAGAGGCCGAAGCTTGTGCAACATAACTTACGTCTTGAAATTCTGAAGGTAAATAATGCACGAATTGTTTAGCAATAGTTTTTATATCATCTTCTTCTATTACATTTGGCACGCTGGTGGTTGGTAGTTGTATACCGTCTAAATCAAATACAATATAGTCAGTAGCTGCATTACGGTCAGCAACTCCGGCACGTGGCTTGTTTTTAAGTTTGTGTAACAAAGCTCCTTTGTGCAAACAATGGCCCTGCTGCGCATGTGTTGTAAGCGCAGTAAACAACTCATTACAGTCATTTACCATCTCAGTGTGTGATGTAAAGTTTTTTACTAATGGATAAGGCGTTACACCTTTATCTGAGATTTCTTTTACTAATTTTTGTTTAGAGCTTAAGAATATAAGTTCCATGTTGTTTCCCTCCTAGAGATTTTACATTATCATAGTTTGTCCTGATAAATTTCCTCTCTGTCTATTTTAATTTCTTTGTCAGCTTCGAAAGCTAGCTTAACTTGTTTGTTTCCTAAACCAGTAACAGTGCAGATTGCTAAGACATGATTATCTATGTGTAGCACAATCTTTTCTCCTTTCCTCCTGGTTAGTATTAGATTTTTCACAATTCATTTGGTTATTTAGAATAGGAAATATCATACCCTCCTTCAGCATCTAATGGAAGGTCTTTACACCAATCGGGTGGAGTCCTCATTACTTCAAGTATGCGATCCATGTGTGCATCACAATTTGTATTAGGGCCTTTAAGTATTAATTCATCATGTACAGTCAATACAACATCCAAGTCTGGGTCTTGTTGTAATGTTAACATTTGATCAGTCAACACAATTCTTGCAAGTGCTTGAACAATGTTTTCTGTTAGTTTTGGGCCATATAGCCGTTCTGAACGTTTGTATGATAAATACATAAATTGACCGTCCCTGGGGCTGTATGTAAGTGACGGATATTTAAGAGCCATGCCATTAGGCAAACCTAGTTGGTGAAGACCAACGGTCAATGGTCCATAAGTTGTACCTGATTGAGCGTTGTTTAACATTGCGTAAAGCAATTGTTTACACTGATTCCATAAGCCTGGAATGTTTGGGTAAAAAGTACGATATTGATTTACGATTGTTTTAGCGGCTGTGTCACTTAGATCAACGGACGGTGAACCAGTTGACAGTGTGTATTTAAATTTGTCAGCACCCATACCGTAACCAAGACCGAGCACTGCTGTTTTGCCTACATAACGTTCAAGTTTGTCAGCTTTAGTAATAGGTCTGTTGTATATTTGAGATGCAAACTCACTGTATACATCTCCGCCCGCTGCGAAAGTTTGAAGTAAGTAAGGCTCGTTAGCTAACCACGCAAGCATTCTAGCTTCTATGTTTGCTAAATCAGATACATACAACAGTTGTCCTGCTGGAGCTTGTATAGCGCGTCTTAATGCACTATTCCTAGGAAGGTTTTGTAAGTTAAGCTTCTCTGTACCACCAAAACGTCCTGTATGTGCTGCATAATATTTAAGTGGTGCAGAAAAACTGCCGTCTTTATTAATGGCTTGTAGAAATCTATCGGCTCTAGTTTCTTCTATACGAGACTTTACAGCTATTCTGCCATCCCAGATGTGTTTGTGTTCAGGATACATAGTACACATTTGTATATAAGCTGAATCGGTTTTACCTAATGCCGGGATCATTTTACCTGTGCGTGGTGATTTTTTAGTTGGTACTACAATCCCCAGCTGCTCTTCGATGTATTGTGCAAACTTTGGATTAGAACTAAGCACATCTCTATCAACACCTGAATTACGTACAGCATCATCTCCTGCTTTTTTGTGATTGTCACGATGAGCAATACACGCTTCAGGATCAAGCACTAATTTAGGTTCGACATACATACGAGTTGTTAGGTCTATCAGGTCAAGTTCACTTTGTGGATAGCCTATACACATTTTTTGCCAGGCTGCATATGTAAGTTCACAATCTTGAATACAATAACCACCAATTTCAGCATCAAGTTGTGGATCAAGATCACGTACACCTTTAGCATTAACTAGTTCTGTACCCTTTCGCATACTTACATCGTTGGGCCAGAGGCGTTCTGCAAGTGGTGAAAGACTAGCACTTTGCGAAGGATACAAACCACGGCTCATGGCTGCGGTGTCGTAGTAATAACCTATATTAGTTATTCCGTAATACTGCGAAAGTATATAAGCGTCGAATGGTGTATTTTGACACACAAGAGCTACGTCTTCCCAGTTGTAAGTATCAAATTCTGTTTGTATTTCATCAGGTTGAAACCATACAGTTTCTTGATCTTCTATTTTTATACCAACGCCCCATACTTTGAAATCAGGATGATTAACATATTGAGGTGTTGTCATTTTTGTCAAGGAAAAATGAACATCATAATATGTTTCAAAATCGAGTGTTATTGTTATCATTAGGTAATCCTTTAGTTGTTGTTGTACACGACAGGAATTTGTGTCGATGAATAAAAGTTAATGTAAAAATAATATTGCACACATACGACTATAGACTGTAAAAATATGTGCATTAAAGCTCCTTTGCTCCGGGGGTGACCTCATGTTTCTTTAAACATTTTATCAATTAATGTGCGTCTTCTATGAGGGCTAGGAAAGTCATCAATAAGTATGTTGGTGCCAGCTTTATATATTTGCGTTCTTTCGTCATTAAATTTTACAATTCTCAAACCATTATTTGAATGTAAATATTTAACTTGTTTACGCCATTCTTCTAACTCAAGCAATGCACGTTGTTTCTCTACTTCACTAGTAAACTCAGTCATAAGAACGTTCTGAATCAAGATAAAAAGTAATAACATCATTCCAGCTAAATACATTAGGATGTGTAAGACCTGTTTTGATTAAGCAATACCTAGTCATTTCATCAACAAGTAATTGACGTTCATCTACATGATGAACAGATTTTAATTTTGCATCTAATAGAGTTTTAGACCACTCTTTTTG
>Ga0209535_1001036_pt1 | contig 19089 bp, 27 predicted proteins | sample LinPmetageLP28_FD_184041 | JGI IMG/M metagenome (GOLD analysis project Ga0209535, IMG submission 184041) | Marine viral communities from the Pacific Ocean - LP-28 (SPAdes) (version 2) | ecosystem: Environmental > Aquatic > Marine > Oceanic | place: Pacific Ocean | collected 2009-08-22
TTTTTCGAGCGGCACCCATTGGATCCGATCGACTGGCTGCTCTTTGTTTGGCGACACTTCATGGAGCATCTGCCGGATCTTTTCAATTTGTTTTAAACGCTCGTTAGCTTCCAGTTTGGTCAGCTCCGCCAAAACGGTTTTAAGGCAGTCGTAAACAGGCTCAGTCATTTGGATTCAAAGGTTTGGGGTTTGCCCACGTAACAAGGACTTCGGAATGTGTTTCGCCCGTTCCCAATCTCTGATTTGAGATTTGCACAATCAAAAAGAGATGGCGTTGTCAGTGTCCAAGGGATTCCATGGGCAACCAAATAGCCTTCCATCGCGTAATCACATTTATCAAAAGACCCATCCGGCATTAAAATCCGCCGTCGTGAAATGTGCGGATGATTCAGGCCACCATCAACAAACAACCAGCGCTTGAGCTTGTTTTCAAAATCTGGCTGATCGATAAAAATCATTGCTTGGTCGTACCAGCCGCTTTTAATGATCCCGCTTAGGAAACCTCTCTGTTGATTTTCCTCCGAGTAATGCCGCTTCGTGCTGCTGAACAAAGCGTAAAACTGAGTGCCAGCAACAGAGTGAATCGCTTCCCAACGCTCCCGCCAATCAGGAACTGTCACCACGTCGTCAGTTGTAATCAAAACTGGCTCGCCAGCTTTTGCTTTCCCAAGCATTGTTGACATGGCTCTGCTGACGTTCCACCAATTGCCGCGCCGTTTCTCGTCATAAAAAACTTGAAATTCGTCAACTGATGGTTCAATTGCTTGCCGCATTTTTTCAATGTGATGCTCTCTAGAGCGCACACCTACAACCCCGCAGAGCATTGGCAACTATCAATCAGCTTAATCCTAGCTAGCCTTGGCAGCAGGAGCATGGCATCCGTAGCGCAAGCCTATTTCCAGTGATCGCTCGATATGAACGTTCTTTAAATTGAGCTTGGACTCATCTTTGGAGCCACGAATCCAGCGATACCATTCGCCAATGATCGGGCCTGCCTCCCAGTTTTTTAGATAAGTGCCATACAGATCATTGGCAATGCAGACTCTGGCCATGACTTTATACATCGATATCTTGCTGGCATCCGGCAATAATCGATAGCGCTTCTCTGTTTTGCTGAACATCTTGCGAAGTGCGTTTCGGTCTTCTTCCGTATGAACCATGTGCTTCAACAAGTGATCCCTGTATTCACGCCAATCGCTGAACATCGGCGGCAGTTTTTTGGGGACAGTAAAAGCTTCTTTGTCTAGGTGCTTGATCGTGTTGGCACCAGGAATGCGTTTGACAACGGCTTCCCACGTTTTACGGTCGATTTCTTGCAGCATTGTCAGCGCCATCAAGGCTGTTTCATGATGCAAGGCAGACAGCCTCATGTCACGCAAAGCCACCCCGCGTGCCCATTGTTCATCGTATAAGCGGCAGTAGTTCCATTTATTGAGATGGATTGCCGTCCAGATGTCACTAATCGACCAATCGTATAAAGGGCTGAAATTGAACTGCTCTGCTTTCTTGTCAAAGATCAGCCCCCATGTGATGCCTTTATACGTGTGGTGCCCAGTCAATCCAAGGTTCCGCCTTGGTGATTCCTCTGCCCTGATCCCAGTCAAGAAGCATGCTGGTTTGTCACCAAACATGTGTTTGCATAAGGCAGGGAACAAGGCGTACCACTCCCGAGTTCCCAGGTCAGCTTCATGAATCGCTCCTGGCTCTTTCTCTCTCATCCATTCGACACCTGGCCCCCAGCAGCAGAACTCATTGTCACCGCCAGCATTGTTTGGAATGTCAATGGGAACCTGATACCAGCGGAAGTCGTAATCCGTGTTCTCTCTGGTTTCGCGAGCGTGATCAATAGTCAAAGACCATTCAGCCTCTTGATCGACAAAGATCACTTTGAGTGGCAGCTGCTTGCGTTCTTCCGCAACAATCCGTGCCATGTTCATGATTACGGTGCTGTCTTTGCCGCCTGAATAAGCGACAGCAACGTTGTCACCAAACAGATCAAAGATCAGCCTGATTCGATCTAAGGCAGCGTCAAAGACGTTTTGTTGTAGATAAAGACGCATTGCTATAGAAGATCAAGTTGCTGTGATGCGTCGTCACTGACCTGTTTTTTCAGGTAGGCAAGTGGCACCGTGTAATCCGTAAACTGTTTTGGCAATTTCAAGTTACAGTTCAGTTCTTTTGCTTTGCTGATCGATATTTTTTGACGATTGATCAGCATGTAAGTGCAATCCCATGCCACCATTTCTTCTTGGGTTGGTCCTGGCCTGCTCCCATCAAATTGCGCGAAGAAGGCGTCGTAATCCATGTGCCAATATCGCCAGCCTTTCCAGTCGATGTAACGCCTAATAGCTGGACTGGATTTGCCCCAAAGCATTCGAGTGCCTTGCGTGCTGAGGCAGTGGCAAGTTTCGAGCATTGTGACATCACCAACCCAAGCTTTAGTTTTGTGGGTGCTGGTAACCCAATAGTGAGGGATCCATGGGTAGTTTTTTGCGTATGTCCATGTTTGAAGCTCTAGCGCGTTCCCAATTGTTTCGAGTGAGTTCATGCGTGGTGGTTGAGATGCAATCACACTATAGCTAGAAGCGGCAATATTATTAGTTAAATTCTTTTTTCGCTAGGCCAAATAATTTGCCACAGTGCGGACAACTTACATCGACGATGTCTTGGTCTCCGCTGTTGTCGAATTTGTCCGCCATGCTTCTTGCGGTTCGCTCAACGTCTTCGTCTGATGTTGTCGTTGCGCCTATGGTCGGTGAAAGCTCCGGCTCAAATTCAATGTCAACATTGGTTTTTAATAGTTCATTTAGCTCTGTTTCCGCAAAGTAGTTTTTTATTTCTTCAGTGTCATCCAACAGACTCTTGAACTCTTGCGAATCCCATGAAAGGTTGATTTCTGTTGTGCGGTTATCAGCTAAAGCAACCATCCGGCCACGGGCAGTTGAAGCGTCAAGATCCGTTCGCTTGTGAACGATGATCTCAGTGCCATCAGTCTCAATCACTCGAACGTTCTTTAGACCTATCTCCCCAGCTTTCTGATAAGCGTGGTTCCCGGCAAGGATGACGCCATCTTTATCAGCAACAACAGGGCGAGCAAAGCCATAGTCCCGAAGCGAGCGCTCTAGGGCGTAGTTACCGCGCTCAGTTCCTTGGTTGAGGTTCTTAGGGTCGGGGGTGAAATCAGTGAGTTTTGTCATTTCAGGAAAGGATATGGACGTAAATAAATGCGCCTGGTGGCGTGTTGGGATCTGCGTAAGCTTTAGTTGATTCAACCGAGACAACTAGGGAGTCATCTCGAAGCACTGAACCCCCAGCAGCAAACGACAGTCCATCAAACGTGCTCCTCAAAAGTTTGTCTAAATCTCCATTGGCATGACTGGTATTGAAACGTGGAGCTGACTCCCTGAGATGTCCGGCAAACTTTCCAGTTCGGTAATGCCCTTTGGGTCTAGGAAAAATGAAATGCGCGGTAATTGAAACTGGTTCTTCTATTGGCTGGTTTTCATAGATCTCGCTAGCTGCAACTCTTACTGCTTCACGCCACGGTTTTACTTTCTTAGACGATTCGATCATGATTCCTCGGCCCACAGATCGTTTTGAGCCTTGAGCTGCTGGAATCCCATAAGCTCGGATCCTAATTGGCGATTTCATAGCCAGCCCCAGCTTTTACCCTTACGAATCAAGCCGATATTCGTTGGCGTTACATTTAACGCCCGTGCAAGATGAGCGTTAAGTTTCGGTTTTGGTGACGCGGCTTTGACCATAAAGACTTGGAAAGCTGTGAGCTTTGCGCTTTTGTTGCGTTCGCCTTTCGTCTTATCGCTCATGCTGCCAATTCTAGCTAGTTGTCAAGATGATCATCTAACCAGTGAATTGGCTTCTCTGTCAGTTTTCTGGCACTTTGGTCAATAGCTCGACGCCAATCTCTGATGTATCCGCGATTTCGGCCAAAAACCCATTTGCCTGTTTGGCCTTTCACTCGCTGCGGTTTTAGCTTGATGATCTTGTAGTCGTTTTCGTTCACGCAAATGCCAGTTGGCTTTCACGGGGTAGAAGCTGTACCGGAACTGAGCTGTTTGTCGGCATCTCCATGTGCATATTTCCTCTGACATTGCATCGGGCCGAATTAATCTGACCTGAACGCAATCGCATTTTTGTAATGGCTCTTTGTTTGATCTGACGGACTCTTTCTCTTGTGATTCGTTGGTCTTTTGCTGTTTTATGCGTGATCATACTCGCAATTTTTGACAATGAAATAGGTTCCTGATTGTCTAAACCGTAGTAAAGAACAACAATCAATTTTTCGCGTTCCGTAAGACAGCTCAAGCACAGGAAAAGTTTTTCGTTGGCGTCCTGCTGCATTACAAACGCATCAGCGGCTTCTTCCTGCGTTGGATCAGCCACAAGATCCATCAACGAACTTCGCTCGTCTTGGCTGCTGCTACCTGTCGATCCTGTTGCGTTGAGGCTCGCAATAGGAGTGAAGGCAGCAATGACTTCACGGATTTGATTTTCTGACCGCTCAAGAACTTGAGCTAAATATTCAGTTGATGGGCTTTTGCCAGTTTCTAACTCAAAGTCCCTGCTGATTTTTTGAATGCGATGGCGTAGCTCTGACAGGTGTAGGGGCAAACGGATCGTCCGAGCTTGCGTCTCAATTGCTCTTGTGATGCTTTGGCGAATCCACCAATAAGAATAAGTCGAGAATTTATAGCCGCGTTCTGGGTCAAATTTTTCTACGGCTCGATCCAGTCCAATGGTTCCTTCTTGGATCAGATCTAAAAGATCCATTTGGAAATAACGATATTTTTTGGCGATAGTCACAACTAAGCGAAGGTTGCTTGTGATCATGCGCTCTTTCGCTCGCCTTCCTGATGCAATGATTCGGCGCTGTGCGGCGGTTGGCGCTTGCTCGCCTACTTCTTTTGAAGTTGCTATGCCTGCGTGGATTTTTCTAGCCAATGTGATTTCTTCGTCTGCTGTAAGCAAAGGGATTCTCCCAATGCTTTTCAAATAGCTTCCAAGAGTGTCCATAACCCGTACCTCTTATTACCTACAAACTACCACAGCTAGCTAGCGCATTGCATCGTGCTCATAAGAAAAGCCCCCTTGAGGAGGCTTTTCTTCCTGACCGCTTGCGCCAACCACCACAGTCTTATGCAGCGATCAGGTTCAGATTAATTTTTTCTGACCTCAACATCATACCGGAATAGCAAGCAGCTGGTGCTATGAATAGAGAAGGCCAGTCGTGGCCTTGCTTTTCTTGGCTGTGCGCTATGCCGTCGTTTTCATTGGATATAGGTTAGTTAGCGCATAGCCACCACGACAGCCCATTGGAAATCATTGGATACGCTCGCGTCAGTACGGACGAGCAGGAAGAAGCCCTTTCAGCACAGGTTTCCCGCCTTCACGAAGCTGGTTGTTCGCACGTAATTCAGGAGCTGGTTAGCGGCGGACGCAACGACCGGCCAGGGATCCTTGAATTAATTGACCAGATCAAGCGTGGGCGGGTTGGGAAGCTGTTGATAACCCGTGTCGATCGCTTGGGTCGTGACGCTCAATTCACGGACACTTTGCTTGCTATGTGTGCTGAGCAGAAAGTTGAAGTCAAGGCGTTAGACGGCGGACTAATTGAAGCAGCGTCACCTAGTGGTTTTGTCATGAGCAGAATTTTGACCACGATGGCGGAACATGAGCGCAGAATGTTGAGCATGAGAATCAAATCTCAGTTCAAGGTTTATCGCTCACAAGGTCGAGCCCTCAGAAGAAGAATGACTTTTGGCTATTGCTACAACGACCATCATGGGTTGCGACCTCATCCAGAAAATTGGGATAAAGCTCTGCACGTTTTAGAGCTTTTGCGCGAGAAAGTCTCATTCACGCAAGTCAGTACAACACTGGCAAAAGAACGATCCGTTTGGACACCTGCTCCAAGCTCTTTGCAGTATTGGTTAGTCAACCCAATTATTCGCGGACACCTGCCTCATTTGTATGACAAAAAATCTGGCAAGGGTTGGAAAGCTACTTGGGCTGAAATAAATTACGACCAGCATGAAGCTTTGATTAGCGAAGCAGACTGGCAAGAGCTTAAAATTGCTCTGCAAAAACGTAGCCGAAGTTTCGTCAATAATCCAAACGCTGAATTACCTGGCGCTATTGGTGCCCCAAAACATGCGCTAACAGGTTCTTTGAGTTGCATGAATTGCGGCCATAACCTGCGCCGTCATACAAGTGCAAGCGTTGCTTGGTGGAGTTGCCGTCATCGAAATTGTTTCGATCGAGGCAAAGTCAAAGAACAGATTGCACTCCAATGGGCTGCTGATGAGGCAATCAAAGCTGCACGAAAAATGGCTGAAGCGGCTGCTGCTCCAGTTTCGTTAAATCCAGTGATGAGTCTGAAAATTGCTGATCTTGAGGCGACAAGAACACTGGCTGAACGCAATCCTGCATTGCTTCCTGCTGTTGAATTGCTTGAAAAAGAAATTGCAAGCCTCCAATCAAAACCAGTTTCATCGCCCAATATTGAGGCTTATGTGGAGCTGATCAGGCAGCCGGAATTTTTTCTTGGTGCCACACCCGCCGAACAACGCGCTTTGTTGGCTGGCCTGTTGCAGACGATTCGGGTAGATCGGGAAGGTCAATACCTTTCTGTTCCGCGTATGTTTTAAGCCGAACGCGGACGGCCTCAGAAAATAACATCTAGCTAGCCATCGGTCGAAGAAATTGCGGCACCGGCTAAAGCCATGTGTCTGCGAATGCTGAGGAGTTGAATTGCGTTTGAGAGGGTTTCTTGCATCCCATAGCGCTTCCCATTGTCGTCAAAAATGGCCCAGCCGCCAGGTACATTTTGCAGATAAAAAATCATGAGTTAGACATTAATACGTCAATAATGTGCAAACAGGTGTAGTATTCGTCCTGTGCTTCCGTTGCTTTCATCAGAGAAGAAATATAGCCGTATTCGTCCATAACGTCGTGATGAACCATGATGATGGCAGAAAGTTTTTGAATTTGCTGTCTGCAATGCTGGATTTGATATGAAAAAAACTCAGCAGTTGTTTTTACTTGTGAGCTTTTCTCATAATAATCCTCAAGCTTGTTGCTTAATTTTTGGCTGTCATCCCAAATGTCGTCTATCAGCTCGCTAACAGCACTTTGAATGCAGTCATGTTCAATAATTACTCTGGCGTGTGGCATGGGTTTCCGTGGTGGCGGCTCTTACTTTACACAACTAGCTAGAGTTGGCAACCCAGAGCCATGCGCTATTCATAGCCTGATTCTCGCCAATGTTCAATGAAACATGGCTAGCTAGCGCTGATCAGTTATAACGGGTAGTGAACCACCACCACACAATGCAATCCCTGTATCAAGATCCGGTCGCGCCATGCGTCCTTATTCCTTCTTGGGTTTTTGCCGAGGGTAAATTGATGATCCCTGAGATAGCGCTTTTAGGCGCTTTGCTTTCGCTTGGCGGAGAGGTAACGATTTCACAAAGGCGTTTGGCAAAAATGCTCAATTGTGGCCAGGAAACAGTCAAGCGCTACCTGAAGAAATTGCAGGAAAAACGGATTGTCAGCATTACGCACCAAGTCAACGCTGATGGCGGCAAAGCTTCTAATCGCTACATCGTGCAGCCTTGGGTAATGGGAGACAAGGCCGATGGATAAGCAAGATGAGCAGATCGTCTATCAAATTCCATTCACGCAAGTCCCTAATTGGATCTTTGGGAAATTGGCCCCGCCTGAGCTGGCTGTTCTTTGCGTGTTGTTGTCTTTTGGGACAACAAAAGTTTTCCCCTCTCACTCAACTATTGCTTCAATGGCAATGATTTCAAAATCAGGTGTTCAAAGGGCGTTGGCAGGGTTAGTCGAGAAACAAATTATCCGTTGGACGCGCCGACAAAAAACTGACGGGAGTCTTTCTTCAAACCTCTACGAAGTTCTTGTTTGGGATCTCGCAGGCCGTGACCCTATGGTCAAATTGAACATACCCTATGGTCAGGGTGACCATACCCTATGGTCAGACAGACTAGACCCTATGGTCAGAGTGACTGAACCCTATGGTCAGGGTGACCGAGTAACAAGACTTACTGAACAAGACTTACTGAACAAGACTCAATTAACTAAAGAAGAAGAGCCACCAAAAAAAGCAAAGCGGAAAGTCGAGAAAAAAGATGAGCTGATCCAAAGATGGATTGAGCAAGCCCCGATCGAGTTCAGCGGTTATCTCGAACCAGTGAAAGCCTGGCTTGAACAACGCTGGGAATCTCATCCCTCAAAAGGGCGCAAAGATCCTTGGGGGCTTCATCAACGGTCAGCAAAAGCTTTGCGGTATGCCATCAGCAAAAAAGTAGCTGATGAGTTTTTAGGGCAAGCAGCTGAAAGAGGTTGGCTCAGCTTGGGCTTCTCAGACTGGGAACTAAAGATCGATCAAATGGGAAAACCTCAAGGGCAAGCGTTCCGAACTGATCCACTTGACAACCCGCGATCAACCAAAAAAGAGATCTGCATGGAATACAGATCCAGCGCGGCACCTAAAGACAGCCCCCCTATCCCGATGGCCATTGCTGATTTAACACTTGAAATTGCTTCATCAGGGCAGTTCTTTTTTGCTGACGAGACACCAGCCACTCAAGAAGCAAAACAAATCATCACTGCATTCAGATCACAATCCAAATCAATCGGAGTCAATCAATGATTACTGAGTGGGATACATACCCGTGCCAAGCCAAATTCATCGGGGCATTGGGTTACCTAACACAAGCAAAGAACTCGCAAAGCCAGCAGATTTTGATGGATCTTTTAACTGCTGTTGATGAAACATGGTTTACAGATCCCGACCTTAGAACGTTGTTCGGAGCCTTTTTTATGAGGGCAATGGATTTAGGCAAAGACAATTGCCGCGTAACTCTTACCGGAATTCTTAAAGATGCTGAGAAAGCAAGTGGCGAGAACGGTTGGGCAACAGAGCTTTTTCGAGTCTGTAACGATCATGCTGATTACATCGAATTTGACACGTATAAATCTGACGAGTTGCCTGCATGGTGGCAGAAACTAAAACGGCCAAAGATTTCCGAAGAGTTGTCTAAGGCTGATCAGATCCTTAACCTTCCGCCGTCTGCAAACGGTATGACAGCCGCAAGAGAAGCCACATCTAAAGCACTGGCCGCTTTTGATGCTGAGCCGAATTTCACTCTTGATGACGAAGACACGTTTGCAAGCTTGCGAGACTTTGTTCTGGCACCGCGTCCGCCATTTTCAAGAATCTCCACGGGCCTTAAAGCAATTGATTTGGTTTTAGGTGGTGGGATCAGTGGATCGACTTCGTCTGACAAAGGAAAGCTAATAATCGTTTGCGCGAGGCCGGGTGCAGGTAAAACACAATTTGCTTTGAACCTGGGAATGCGCGTTGCGGCGGGAGGTGATTCGGTTGCAATGTGGTCTCTTGAGATGGGTGTCAAGCAAATCAAAATGCGAGTATTGGCGGCATGGGATCACGCCATGACGCTTCGCACCGGTAAACCATGCAAACAGCTGACTTACTCAATGCTTCAAGAGCATGGGGTCAACGGGACTTGGCCAGACGAGATTAAAGAACGATTGCAATCAGAAACCTATGACGCTCTGGAAACAAACTTTAAAGTTCATACCGGTGGATCTACTTTTACGGCTGAGCTGCTTTGCCAACGGATGAGGCTTTTTAGCCGCCAGAACCCATCCTGCCGGTTGTTCATTGTTGATCATCTTGGTTTGCTATCGATGGGCGGTGCAAACCGAGCGATTGCTGTTGGCGATGCTACAAGGTTGATTAAAACCACAGCGACAGAACTTGGTATTGATGTTTTGCTTCTTTGCCAGCTCAACCGAGCTGTCGAGCAACGTCAAGAAAAAATGCCGCAATTGGCTGATTTAAGAGATTCAGGCCGGATCGAGGAAGATGCTGATGTTGTAGTTGGTTTGCACCGTCCGCACTATTACGACGAAAGCGCAGACCCTGGCGATCTTCGCGTTGGTGTTCTCAAAAACCGCCAAGGCGCCTGTCGTGACACTTTATTGAGGATTGAGTTGGATTGCTGCGCTATTTATGAACCAACCTACAGCTCAAGTTTTTAGCGAGTCAAAATAAACGCTCAGGATTTGCTCGTTGCCTTCTTCTAGCCAGCCAGCAATCACGTCCAGTTTTTTGGTGTGCTGCTCTTGCAAAGCTGCGATGTGAGCCCACGCATCTTTTGACTCCTGATCAGTTTTGGCAGTGCAAGCTATTTCATAGGCTCTAGCCAGTTCATCATCCTGGGTTTCAAACAGCTGTTTCATCCGTTTGTTTCCGGCTGCTAGCTGGTCACCAAAGCTTTTTAGCTTGATAACTAAATGCGCGTTGTGCTCCATCTCCTCACAATACCATTACTAGCTAGCCGCTGTTACGAGACATTTCGTTTCTTTGCTACGCAACCCTTAACCGTTTCCAATTATTTTTCTTGTGATATATGAGTCTTGGATGGACATTCATCCAAATCTCCTCAAAAGCTGTAATATTCGGGTTCGTACTCGGTCTTCGCCTTCACCACACCTAGAGGCCACATGGAATTGCAAAGACACATTGATGGAAGAGCAGCATTCGCATTTTTTCTTGATCGCTGGGTAAGGCAATCGTCTCTGACTTCCCAGGCTTTTTGCCGTATCGCTGGCGCTGCTCTAGGTTCTGATCGCATTCATCCGACTCAACTAAGCGGTCTTCGGACTGGTATGCAGAAACAGATCAGCATTTACACCTTTGAGCCTTTGGCTGCTTTGAATCAGGCTGCTGCTGAGTTTCAGCTTGACAAAAAGCAATTCTCGAATCCAATACTGCAAAAAGATATTCATTTCCTGCCTATTGCCCGAAAAAACGAGAGAGTCGCGACAACCGCTGATTTTGTTGATCTGTTTCTTGGGGCAGGATCACTTCTAACCCTTCCTGACGAGTGGATGGGTGCCTCTTGGAAAGGCAACCCCGTGGCTCCTATTGAGTTCCCCGGCGAAGACACCGGCAAAGCGGTCAGGTATATCCTCAAACAGCTTGACGCCGATTTGCTGGAAAGCATTGAAGAGCTAGCCGAGTATTACCCCTCAAGCGATCCAGAGCGGGTTAAACGTCTGAAAATGGTTTGCCTTGATCTTGAAGAATATCCCGCTAAAGAAGCCGAAACAGAAACACTCGCGCTGTGTACTGCTCTGACCCGTTTGACCGGCCAGAAAATTATGGTCGCAGACTTGTTAAAGGCAGCAGAAGGGAGCCTTCTGATTCTAGATCGGCTTCAAACGTAAGCAGGTGCTCCTTTACCTGAAAATCCACTTTGATTTTCTGGCAACTAGCTGCCCTCATTAAAGAATTTCGATTAACCCATACCCAATCAGCTTCTTCAGCGCTAGTGCAATGCCGAAACAACACGTTTTCAGTGAAATTATTGCTGGTTGATCCCATAAGTGCGGATTTTGCGCTGTTGTCGATTGAAATTCTCATTTTAGTGATACCACGCAACGACTACGCCAAGTAGTTTCGCGTAAGCATAAGTTGCATAATGTAAATTTTGGACTGAATCTACGTTTCATATATTACTGAATCAAAAGCTAGCTAGCAGCGGTTATAATGTGGTTGCCGACACCACATCACAATGAACCTTCCCCCTAATGCAGGCCCTGATATTGAGTCTTTAAAAGCACTCGATGCAGCTATCGCCACAGCCCGGCCTAATTTCCCTGACCTAACCAAAACGGCCAATAACCCGCATTTCAAATCCAGTTATGCCTCACTGGAAACTGTTTTGGATTGCGTTGTAAAACCATTGGCGAAACAAGGCGTCAACATCTCTACTTCTGGAACCTTGGTTGGTGATCGCTTTTTCTTCTGCACGACCCTTTCCCATTCTGATGGCGGATGGCGTTGCAGTTATTTCCCTGTCAACGATCCATCCCCTCAGAAAGTGGGCGGATGCGAAACCTATGCACAGAGATACAACATCTGCGGAATGCTTGCCATTACTGGCGGCGCCGACGATGACGGAAACACGGCGTCAGGTTTATCCGCTAAACAGCAGAACGGCAAAGCGCCTTCCAAACCTGCTGCTTCAGCACCTGATATGACCGCTTGGTAAAAACCAATGAAATCTGACAGAGACATTGCTTGGACTTTTATATGGGACAAACCCGCAAAACCAAGCCGTGATCTGTTTGCGTATCGAGCGTTAGAGAATGCAGGTGATTGTTTTCAGCGTGAAGCAATTGCCTGCATTTGTCGTGAATGGAGCGGCAAGCAAGGAACAACCAAGCAATTCAAAGAATCATGCGAAGCCAATGGCATTAAGCCCCACCATCCCAGCGCATGGGGCGGTCTAACTCGCTTGATGAAACATTCAGGTTTATTGGAGCCTGTTGACCTCAGCGATCACACAAAACAAAAACGATATCAAGTGCTAGCTAGCGACTAGACAATGCGACCAAAACTAGCTATAGTAGCTGAGCCCCACCACTCGTTTTTTGGTTATGAAAGGTTTTGAGATGGCCCTTTGGCCTAATGACAACAAGGAGCCAGGCGGAACTCAGCCTGACGCTACGGGTTTCATCACTATCCCTATTTCAGTCTTAAAAGAGCTTTCTATTGCTTATCAGCAAAAACAATTGCCAGTTGAAAACGACACTCGCAACAATCTTGAGGTTGTCAAGCTTGGCGCTTCAGCATGGAAAAATGATCCTAACAATGGCAAAAGACAGCCTGTGATCAAAGCTGTAATCCGCAATTTTGAGGAACAGAAAGAATCTGCTGCTCGAAAAGCTCAGTATGAAGCAGAACGAAATGGTGCTTCTACTGCGCCTGCAACAGAAACTGCTTCTGGCTGGGACATTCCTTTTTAATGTCTGAATCTCAAAAAATCACCATTTGTTTGGACAAAAAAACTTTGTCTACAATTATGCAGCTTGCAGCTAAAAATTCTGAGCTGCGTACTAAATGGATTTCGGACGCTATCAATGCTCGCCTTCATGAGCATAATTTTGGTACTGGCGTTTATGCCAAAGCTGTTTCTGCTGCTCTTCATGCAGGTCGCGGAAAATTAAATCGAACGGATGCTGAAAGCATCGCAGCCAAAATCATTACGGTGATCCATCAAGGTTGAATTTATGCCCCACCATGGGGCTTTTTATTGCTGTTTTCGCTAGTGCCTAGCCTTAAGAAGATCGCATTTGTCAAATGGTTGGGATCGTCCGAATGTATGTCTACAAGCAAGGCGTGGCCAACGTTTTTGATTTCCCAAAATCAGAAGCAAAACGGGCTTATCAAAGATTGCTTTCTGATGGATATACCGTTTATCACAGTGTCTTGGTTTGACGAATCAACTTATTTTCCCAAACGCGGCAGAATAAAACCAAATCTTGAGTCAAGCTGTGAGCAAAATTTCCCTCCCTGATTTTTTTCGTTATTACAAACATGGCAACCCTCAGCAAATGGAAGCTGTTGCTCTTTTAGAAAGCCAGATCCCCTTATCACTTCTTCAAAACTCCAGCGCATGGGTTGTCAAATACAGAGAACAGCCTGAACCACCCTCGGTGCCGAAATGGCCAATCACGAAACATCAAATGAGGCAAATCATGCTTTGTTCTCCTGATTTGCTCTCAGATTCGCTGATGGATGACTTCGCGAGGTGTGTTGAAAACTGCAATATGAATACGCTTGAACAGGTTTATTTTCTTGGTCAAGTCGGTCATGAATCTGCGGGGCTTCGCTACCCCATGGAGCTTGCCTCTGGCGCTGCATACGAAGGCCGTGCCGATCTAGGAAATACGCAACCAGGAGATGGCGTCAAATTTGCTGGCCAAGGTTTTATCCAAGTCACAGGTCGTGCAAATACACAAGATTTTGCCGATTACATGGATTCAATCGGTCAGGCCGATCCAAACATCATGGCGATCGGTAAAACCTGGAATGCCGAAAAATATCCATGGTCAATTAGCGGTAACTGGTGGCGCAATAACCACATGCAAACCATGTGCAATGCCCGTACAGAATGCACTAACGCACAAATCGATGAGATTGGGGCAAGAGTCAACGGTCGTAATAGACCGAATGGCGCTGATGATCGGATTGCTTTTACTGATCGCGCTTACCGAATCCTTATCGGGGTATGACGTTCCGCGCTGTTTTTGGGTTTGCTTTCACTGTCGGGCTTGTCTGTGGTTTATCAGCGCATCACAGGATGCTTTGCCTTCTGCCTTTCCCGGCTGCATATAGAAAAAACTCTATTTCGTAGAGCTGTCATCACTCCATGGCGCTCTGATGTGAAGATCGTCCACTTGAATAGCGTGTGGCGTCGTAGGTGGCTGAGATTCATGCCACCGTTTTACTTCAGCGTCGATACGAGGTTTTAAGGTTGCCTCGAATTTGCGACGTTGAATTTCGCGCTGGACACCCTCAAGCGGTGATCGGGTGGAAAATCTGAACAGCCACCGGCCATCAGCAGGGATCAGCCCTTTTTTGCTTTTAATGCGCGGAGTGCTGTAAATAGTAACTGAATCAAACTATTATCTTTTAATTTGGGAGACAACGCAATTACCTCGGATGCCGCCGCAATCACAATCCAAGTTATTGGGGAGCTTAGAACTTGTTCCATTTAAAATCTTTGCCTCTCAACTAATTATAGCTTTGCTATTTTCTAGGACTATCAACCTGTTGCCGTGATCATTAAGCCGTTCATGAATCTCACGGCGATCTTCCTTAGCTTGAACCTTTTCTGCTTTCATGTCCTGGTGCAGGTCTTCCAGCTTTGTCGCTATTGACTCAACGCCAGCGGTGAGCCTAATAACTGCTTCACGGCTTTCGCTGGTACGTCTAGTGAACCCGGAAAAGCTCATCCCAGCAATACCTAGAGATGCGCCTAGGATTGCAGCGTAAATTTCAATCACGAATCCTAGTCTTGTTATCTTTAGTCTAAAGGGTCTGGTTTGCCGGATAAGACCGCAACTGCGCGTGTGTAAAACATGCAGTGCTTGTTTCGCATAACTAGCTCATAGGAACTTCCTGTATGGATGCTGCGGTTCGATCCTGTAGGTTTCAAGGTTTTCAGCATATGGACCACTGAAATTTATGTGCCAGCCAGGCATGGGCGTTGGTGGCGTGATGACTTCTCCAGTATCAGGATCAATCACTGCATCGTCATTGTAGATAGTCCCAATAACGTCGAGAGCCCAGGCAAGGTCAGCTGTTTTGTAATAGGCAGGGATGGTTTCAATAACTTCCCCGGTTTCTTCGTCAATGATGATTTCTTCAGGGATGTAATACCCATCAAGTTGCAATACGGGCTGGGCTTCAGCTTCATCGGTGAATCTGAAGAAGGTGGTGATCGTCATTGGAAAACGTTGTTCAAGCGGATAGTCCAACCTCGTGATTTAAGGTTGGTGACTGCTGTTGTTATGTTAGGGGTTCCAGTTGCTGCGTCATAGTCAATAATAATCTCAACGCTAGAGCTGGGTGCAGAGTGACCAGAGGCATCGATACTGTTCAGGATGTTTTCTACAGAAGTAGCAGAAAGGCTTGAACAACCGTCCCAGCTGTTAAGAAAAGCACTATTGCTTGGGGTTGCTATGTTGTCAAAGAAATTAGCTGGAAAATTCACAAGACTGGTACAATCCAGCCATGCTTGGTTGAAATTACCGCTTGAAGATACATCCAGAAGCGGAAAGCTAACTATGCCAGTAGCACGCCAAGTACCGAAAAAGTTTGTACCTGAAGAAGTGTCCAACAATGGAAAGCTACTTAAACTAGAGCAGTTACGCCATGCCTTACTAAAGTTTGTACCTGAAGAAGTATCTAACAATGCAAAGCTGCTTAAACTAGAGCAGCTCTGCCAAGTGGAACTAAAGTTTGTCACATTCTGCGTTTGCCTAAATGGCATAGCTTCTAAAGAAGAGCAATTTTGAAAAGTTTGTTGCATATTAGTTACCCCACTTCCCCAAGTAGCATTAAAAGTTCTCATTGAGCTGCAATTAGACCATCCCAACCATAAACTTGTAATCAGAGGAAAGTCAATTGCGGGGAACGAGGTTATGCTTGAACAACCATTCCACCCGCCACGGTTGCCACCACCGAGATGACCACCCATGTCGGTAGCAATACTGAAATCAGACAATGGAAAGTTTTTTAAGTTTGTACAACTATTAACAATTCCGTTTGGGTTAGCACCCGTAAGGTTTAACGAGGGATCAATTGACTCTAAATTTGTGCATCCATAAAATGCTCTATCACAGCTTACTTTCATGCTGTTAGGCACAGGACCAGTTGATATTAGTTTTTGATCGTGGCTGGAATTGTTCCATACTCTTGGCTGAAAGTACGTGCCACTGTCTAACCTAAAACCAACATAGTGGTAGCCACTGCCATTACTAAATGTATGTGTACTTTGAGTTAATGTTTCAACAGTCCCATCGCCCCAATCAACTGTTACTTGACCGTCTGTCTGAAAGCTTGAAAGTGCAAAAGATGAGCCAAGGATTCTCCACCGCCAGAACTCATCGACTCCGGCAACAGTATTAATCTGTTCTTGACTTAAGTTCTCGTTATAAACAGCAGCACGTTCTACATGTGGGTGGCCTTGGATGTGCAACGTATCGCTGCCAGACGACACACCAAACGGTTTGTTGATGATCGTAAATTCATCGCCGTAGATGTCTGCTGTAGTGACCTGAGCGATGTCTTGTGAGCGCGTAGCAGTGCTGCCGGACGTGGGTATGTAGGAGCTGGAAAACGAGCCTTGCTCTAGTTGTGCGCCCCAGATGTATAATCTTCCACTGGTTAAAACGTTAGAAGAAGTGGTATAGCCTACAGCAGATCCAGAAACAATTACTCTATACCAGCCGTTACCTACTGATTGAAGGTCACCCGAAATCACAGCGGAATTTCCACCATCACTAAGGGTAAACGTTTCTGTGCTTAAGTTAAATTGAATTTCAATATAGTTACCGTCCCCTCCGGCGCGAAGCGCTCCTGTCGTGTCATCACCAGCCTTTACATAGATGCTAGCAGTGTAAGATTCTGTGTTAGATGTAGATAAACCAGTTAGGACGACATCTGCTGATGGCAGGGAACCTGTAATTAAATCCGCCGTCATTGACCCATCAGGCGCTATAGCAGCATTAGGCGTGATAGTTGCATTGCTTCCTGCGTTCCATTGATCGAACTCCTCGCTATACGTCACCAAGTTCGTCCTACTCTCCTCCAGCAGCAACCCTTGGCATTCACCAGTCACTGGGTCATGATCAAACCGTGCTTCATGATCAGCAGCACTAGCAACCTGACCAGCACTATTGATATAAGTAGCACTAGAAGCACGGCTGAACGTAACCCTAGGATCCAGCTGCTGTGAGTTCTGAAAGTCCAGCGTTATTGCTGGCATGATTGTTGGATAAGTCATAAGGTGATTGCCTCCAGTTCAGCGTTAGTGAGGCGGCGGGGGTAATAGGCAATGCGGGAGATTGCAGCATTAGGCCGACCATTTCCGCCAAACGCTGATTCCTCTCCAAGTTTTAGGGTGATTACGTTTGGTTGTGGGTCTCTCTCGGTCGTTAAAGTAGATCCCTTGACAGAAAGTGCGTAATCATCAGGCTTGTACGCATACGCATACTTCATAGGACCAGCAGTCCTCACATCATTAGCAGAATAGATATTCGCATTAGTCCAGCTGCTGGTGGCCTGTCCGGTTGCTTGATACCGAAAACGAGAGTTTGATGAGGCAAGCATTACTATGCGGTCGGCAGAGTGACTGCCATAAAGATTTGCGCCAAGATCTGATCGAACACCATCTGACATACTTACAAACATAGTCCCCTCAGTTTGGTTATACCAACTGCTGAAGTTATTTCCGGTTATACGCGCAATATCAAGCGCCCTAGTAGAGGCACTGCCAGACGTGGGGATCAGGCTGGTGCTAGAACTACCGTTCTCACATTGGAAGCCCCACACGTACAAGTCAACATCTTTGTTGTCCCTGAACATGCTGCATTGCACATTTTTTCCGCTGACGTAAGTGTTGCTTGTTGTAACTTGAATGCGTACCCACTTGTTTTTTTCTACTGTTCTGTTGACGTAAGACAGAACAGAGTTGGTATCTATCCCAAGCCTGATAGTATTGTCAGTATCTGTGCCACTGCCAGAACGAGGAGTACAAGACACTACATATACCCAATAAGAATATGTAAACTGCTTGCCAACATCTGTACTAGCAGGGGAGGGAAATTGGCTGTTTAAATAGTTGATACTATCAGCAGTTATGTGGGTGGCTGTAAACGTACCGTCAGGTGCAGCTATGTCTGGTGTGTTGTTTTCTTTGACAATGTTTGTGCCTTGTTGAGTATTAAAACTGAAGATGCTGTAGTTCATGTAGTTCGTCCTACTCTCCTCAATCAACAAACCCTCCTTCTCAAACCTAGCCTCATGATCACTAGCCAACGTAATCAACCCTGTATCAGGATTTAGATAAGTAGCACCAGACGAACGGCTAAACGTGATCCGAGGATCCAGTTGACGACTGTTGGCAAAGTCCAGGGTTATTTCTGGACGTATGGTTGGATAAGTCATGATGTGATTACCTCCAGTTGTGTGTCAGTTAGTCGTTCTGAGTAGTAGGCAATGCGGGAGATGTGGCCGTTTAGAAAATCACCTAAATTTCTAGACCCAATAAACATCCTGTCAACAGTTGGTATTTGAACGCTATTATCATTTACGGGATTGCTTCCATCTAAAGATGAAGCACAATCATTAATCTTGTAACCCAACGCATTAGAGAAAAGTTGATTCTCTGCTGGTCTACTAAACAACTGCTCAAAACCATTAACACTACCTGATCTTGTTTGGATTCTTAAGTCGTCATCAGCTTCTCTAAGCATTAAGTGATGACGATTGGCAGTGCCTCCATCATTTATCTCATAAATTATGTCAAGGCTGCCTGTACTTAGTCCAAAATAAGAGCTTTTAGCAAACACCGTCCCTTCAGATTGGTTATACCAACTGCTGAAGTCATCTCCTGTGATCTTGCAGACATCAGCTGCTCTGGTTATATTACTTGTACCATTG
>Ga0209535_1001037_pt1 | contig 19078 bp, 20 predicted proteins | sample LinPmetageLP28_FD_184041 | JGI IMG/M metagenome (GOLD analysis project Ga0209535, IMG submission 184041) | Marine viral communities from the Pacific Ocean - LP-28 (SPAdes) (version 2) | ecosystem: Environmental > Aquatic > Marine > Oceanic | place: Pacific Ocean | collected 2009-08-22
TAAATAAATCTACAACCATATTATTAAATGATTCATTATATCGTTCTGCTGGGTATCCTCTTGTGTACCAAGTATTATACATAATAGAAAATAATATTGGTGAATCAACTATAATATAATCTACTTTTCCATATGCCTGTGCTATTCCTCTATGTTGGTTAGCAAATATAAACAATTGATCTTTAATTGCTGATATATTATTATCCCAAGCGACTGTTTTAGGGAATTCATATGGGTTATTACAACTTATATGTTTTTTCTTTAATTTGTAAGTTAAACCAGCTGCAATACTAGATTTACCAACACCTGGACCGCCAAATAAGTTTATTATTTTAGTCACACGTACAATTAGCAGTATTTAAATCACATGTAGGCTCTGTTAATTCATCATTATCATATCCTGCTTTATAGGCATAACATTCATTATTATACATTTCCCCTCCAGCGCAAACAGGATAATATACCTGGTAGCACACTGTTTGATTTTCTTCACTAACACATGAAGCTGCAGCCATTGCTAACATAAACATAAAAGCAGCCCATAGATAATCTACAAAGCCCATTTTATTATCATTATTGTCCATCTATTTGTTTATTTAACATAGCTAAACCATCTATAACTTCTTCTAATACTTTAGGTGAAAATGTAATACCTTTTTTAGTAGGTAAACGTTTACCATCTTCAGCATCATAAAATTCTCTCACATCTACATATTTGTGGCCTTCATATTCACGAAGTTCTATTTGTACGTAATTTGACTTATTTTTTTTAATTTCAATAATTTGTTGCATAACTTACTTTTTTTCTATTAATAAATTGATTTCCGGAAGATACAAATAATTTATACCACTTCCAAGTATTGTTTGTAAAGCATCATCAAGTGTTTCAACTAAAGGATGACCTGCTAAATTAAATGATGTATTAAATAAAATAGGTACACCAGTTAATTTTTTAAATTCATTTATTAAATTATAATAATTTTTATTCTGTTGTTCATTAACAGTTTGTATTCTACAAGTACCATCTACATGAGTAATACAAGGTATTTGATTTTGTTTATCTTTTTTAACATCTACAGCATACATCATAAAAGGTGATCCTTCCATTTTAGCAAAATCAAACCATTCATTACAATCTTCTTCTAACACCGTACCTGCAAATGGTCTAAACCATTCTCTACCTTTTACTTCATTTACAAAATCTTTACCATTAGGATCAGTAGGATTATAAAGTATACTTCTATTACCAAGTGCTCTTGGACCTGCCTCACTACTACCTTGGTATAATGCAACTATATTACCTTCATTTAATAATTCAGCTACTGATTTAGAATTGCCCTCATATGTGTTAAATTTATCTTCTACTTGTAATAATGATTGTCTTAATTGATTTTCATCATATTTAGGCCCATAATATAATGATGTTTGTTTTCTAATTGTATTATCATTATTATTTCTATGCCAAGCTAACTTAGCACCCCCAATTGCAGTACCCCCATCATGAGAAATAGGTTCACAATAAATTTCTACTCTTGGAAAACGTTTTTGTAAATAATAATTAGCAACACAATTTAACCCATAACCTCCGGCTAATACAACTTGATTTATATTAGTTATATTAATTGCTTTTTCTATTAAATCACCTACTTTTTCTTGTGTTTCTTGTTGTATTTTATAAGCTAGATCTTTTTCTATATCTAATACCTCATTAAAATTATGATGGAAGTTTTTAGGATCCCTATTACGCTGGAATATAGGATTAGATTGATCATCAATATAAGCACCTCGAGGGTAATCAGGTAGAAATATATCTTTTGATGCTCTATTATCTTTAAATAATTGAGGAATTTCATGATTATCTTTACCATAAGATGATAATCCCATTGTTTTACCTGCTTCTAAAAATGAAAATCCTAGATAATTAGTTACTGCTTCATATGCTTTAACAATTGTAACACTATTACCAACATCAAATTTATCATTCACCATTCTATTTTGAGTATTATCACCAAATACTTTATGTAATATTGAAAATTTAGATGGATATTCACATTCCCATACTGATTCTGTTTCGCAACCTTTTGCTTTAACAGAGCCCTCTTCATTCATACTAATATCTTTATAAGTACCTGCTCCATCTATTACTACAGCTACTGCTTTTTTAAATCCTGAATTATAAAAAGCACAGGAAGCATGGGTTAAATGATGTTCATGACCTAATATAGTTGTTTTTACATTGGGGTAAAATTTTCTAACTAATCCTGTAAATACATCTTCCATTGTCCATCCTAATACTGGATGATCAGGATAGGTACCTACTATTACTAATTCATCAACATGATATCTAGACATTATATCTATCATAGTTTTAAATGGATTACCATCATATTTCATACGAGATAATCTTTCTTCTTCTAAATAATAAACTAATTCTCCATCTGCTACTAAACAGGCAGAACCATTATGACCAGGATTTATACCTAAAATATTATAACTCATTATATGTTTTTTATTACTTCTTCTATGTTAAATATTTCTTTTACATCCATATATGGACACTCATGAAAATTATTTGAAAATTGATAATCAAATAAATAACTTCCAATTAATTGATTAGCTTTTTTAGGTAGTTTAGCAATTAAATTTTTATGTAAATTATAGCCAAATACTGTTGGGGAAGTTCCAACCCATAATACAGTTGAATTTGAATTTAATGCTGCTGCGGCATGTTGTAAACAAGAATCAATTAAAACACGTTTTTGTGAAGAAACTAACATAGCAAATAATTCCATATTTAAATAAGGTTGAGAGATAAATTCTGTTCCATCTAATTTATATCCATTTGGTCTTGTTATTTGAAATATATGATATTGTTGTGAAAATCTATTTACTATTTCTTGTGCTACTTCTATTGGCATATCTCTTGTCCAAGAATAAGGAGATTTTTGACCTTCCATTGGACCACCCCCTGTTTGTAAAACCATAGTAGGTTTTTGCCTTTTCCATAAACCCGTAAATTGGTGTTGAGAATAATTAGGGTATAAAATAGGTTGTTGGTTTTTATACTCTATACCTAATAAATCACACCAATTACTAATTAAATGTTTTTTCTTAGTTATATGTTTAGTTTGGTTATAAGGTTCATGTCTAAAAATTATAACATCTTTATCTTCAATATAGTCTTCATAAAAATAAGGAGACTGACCTATAGTATAAACTCTATCAATTAAAGGGTTCCCTAAAAATATTTCTGGATATGAAACTGACATTATAAGTTTCCTATCAGAATATTTTCTTTTTAAATCAGCACATAAAGCAGTTGCAGCTATATTTTTACCTAATCCTCCTTGAATATGCCAAACTACATATTTATCTTTATTTTGCATTAAATTATTTTATTAAAATTTAATTCAGTTAAATTTTCTTCTTGACCTAAATTATTTTTAGGTACTACATTAAAGGCTACACTACTTCTTACTTTATCACTTTCATTTACTGGAACAGAATGGAATAAATAAGAAGGAAATAATGTTAATAAACCAGGTTGGAATTCTACACTCATTGTATCCCAAGCATATTTACTTGGTCTTTTATCAGGTTTTGTTTTAGCTTGTAATTGATTTACATTTAATCCTGCACTCATTTTATGAAATTTAATTGCAGGTGTTTTTGGAGCTGGTTCACCATAATAAAATACTCCCGAGATCATACTATTAGGATGAGTGTGCATTGTGTGATGTTGACCTGGTTGTTTTCTAGAAACCCATGATTGAGATAATTCATAATTATCATAGTCATATAATAATACTTTATCTGCAAAATTTTTTACTTGTTCTAATATAAATGTTTTAGCTTCATTACATTCTGGTTCATTTAAAATATAGCTATTTTTTGATCTTTCTCCATAATTAGCTACATCACTGCCTGAATTAGGTATTTGAGAATCTAAAAATGGAATAATTTTAGATAAATGAACTGGCATTTGGGTAACAAATACGGGTGTAGGAAATAAGTCTAAAATTTCATGATTATTATCTTGCATAACGGCCAAATATTATTTCTGATATTGTTTCTTGGTCTCCTAAAGTACCTTTAGTTAGAGCATTAACACCTAATGCTTTACGTACTCTATCAGTCTTATTAGGAGGAACACCATGCATTAACCATGATGGGAATATAATAAAATTATTTTGTACAGGTTTAAAATATATTTCTTCTTGTGAATAAGGGTGAGTTTGATAATCATCTAAAAGAGAGGGTTCTAAATGTGATCTATTAAAGGACTTTGCTTCCTTTGAAAAACAAAGTGCAGAATCATCAGGTTGATAATCATAATAAAAGACACCTGCTAATAAAGTATTAGGGTGAGAATGAGCTTTATGAAATTGACCAGGTTGTTTATAAGTTAACCATGATTGAGAAAATTCTAATTTTTCATATCTATAACGCATTATATTAGTTGCAAAATCCTCAAAACACTTCATGAAAAAATCAGATAAGGGTTTTGTTATAGGATTATCTAATATATAGGAATTTTTTGAAATTTCTCCATACCCCCCCTGTGAAGCCGGGTTCATTTCTTGTGAATCAAAATATTTTATAAATTCAGTTGTATCTCCCCTATATGTAGTTACATATAATGGTACAGGAAACATTTGAAAAACTTGTGCGTCTGGATTTTGTATCATAACCTGGTTATAATGTACGAATTTATTCTGGTTCTACAAAATTAAATGCGACAGAAATTCGTTCTGTATCTGAATTATTCATTTCTACTGAGTGTTTTGTCCAAGCTGGAAAAACTATTAATTTACTACAAAATGGTTCTGAAGTATACATTTGTTGGGTAAAACGTTTATTGCCATTATTATATTTTCCTAAATAATATCTTGAAGGATCATCTCTATGTAATACTAATCCACCTGTATTATCTGCTAGTACTTCTACATAATATACCGCGGAAAGTACGGCATTTTGGTGGTCATGTTCGGCGTTATAATTATTCTTACCATTTATGTTGATCCACCAATTACCCAATATTAAATCCGTTATTCCTGTCCACTGGGCACAATAATTATTTAAAAATTGGGTTAAATCACTTATTAAATTATCTAAAGATTGTGGTAAAGGTAAATCTAATTCACTAGAGTGCCACCCACCTCTATTAGATATATTAGCACCAGGGTATTTATTTCTTAATCCTAATGCATATTGTTTTATAGATTGATTATCTACTCCAGTTAACATACTTTCCCAAACAGGGGTAGTAAATAATGTATTTTGTATTGTGTTAAATTCTATCATTTATCTAAATGGTCTACCTCCTGTCCAAAATACTAAACATCTTCTTTCTCCCCTAGTTATTGGGGTTACTCTATGCATATTAAAAGTAGGAAATATAATTACATCACCTTTTTCTCTAGGTACTACAGTTGGTTTTTCACTACCTCCAAACCAAATTTCAAAATCACCTCCATCATAATCTTTAGGATCTGATAGTTGAACTGTCATTGCTAATTTTCTTTTATTAACTTGATGTGCACCATTATCTATATGCCAACCTAAGTGACCACCGTCAGGAGTTTGGGGTGTAGTAGGGGTAGGATAAATTACATAATGGATAGGATCAGTAACTATATCAATATCAAAATGAAAAAGTTGATCATTAGCTTCTATAGCTAATGGCCATAACATGTCATATAACCATTTAAACTTTGGATCTATACCAATATAAGCTATATCTCTATTATTTGTTTTATAAGAACTAGATTCAGTACCTAATTCTTTTACCCCAGTTTGACCTTTACGAAATTCATAATTAGTCTCAACATCTGTAGTTAATTGATTAATCATTTGATCATTCAACACATTTTTATAATAATAAAAAGTATTCCAATTTGAAGTTGGTGAAAAATCGTTATATGGTTTAAGTGGAAATTCTTTCATGTTTTTATTCATTAAGTTCAGGATAATGTACAAACCACCCTGTTAATATATATTTTGTTTGAGTAGGGGAAATAATACCCTTATGTAAATACATCCAATCTGAAGGCCAAATTAATATTTTACCTTGTTTAGGTTCTTCCCAATGGTTTTGGTAAAAAAATGAGGTTTCACCCCCATCATTTACATCATTAAGATAAACCATCCATACTAATATTCTACTAGAATGTTTTAAACCTGCTCTTTCACAATGCCAGCTTGAAAAACCTTCATTTGGAAGATAACGCTGCATATTAAAATGAGAATCTAGTCTAGCATCATCTAGTTTTTGAAAAGCATCCCAATATCTTTTTATATAAAATGATTTAGAATTTTCAATTATAGGAATTAATTGATTTAATAAAGGTCCCCAAGTTTTATCTTCTAGATAACCAGGATGAAATGTAATATCAGTTGATTTTTTACCACCATTAGCAGAATCACCTTCAGGGCCATGTAAAACACCTGGTTGTGGTTCATCTGATGATTCAAATTTCTCTATAAAAGAGTTACATAACTCAGGTGATAATGCACCTTCTTTTCGATAAATAAACATTTATTATTGTTCTGGTTGTGGTGGTTGTTCTTGTTGTTGGCCTTGGGTTATTTGTAATTTAGCTTCTTTAAAATCAAGTAATTGTCCATCTTCTTTTTGTAAACGTTGTACTGTTTGAAGTGGGCCTACTGCATTAACTACTTCAGCTGGGCCTGCATTTGGACCTAATGCTTTTACTCTATTACTTAAAGCATGTTTGTAAGATTCAGCTTGATGTGTATTAACATCACTTGAATCAAATGTACCATCATCTAATTCAGACTTTATTTTAGACCAAGTATTTAATTCTCTAACTCTATCTTGAGCTACTTGTTCCATATTAGCCTTGCCATATAGATTTTCATCCATATCAACTTTAATTTCCATTTGTTTTAACTCATCACCCTCATTTTGAGCTTTATTCATTTTTTTCTCTAATTTAAGTCTTTTAATTTCTTGTCTTCTTAAATCAAAGGATAATCCCATAAGAGCTTCAAACATAGCATTTTGTTCTCTTACTGATTGCCAATATTTAGAGGCTTGTGTTGGGTGTTTACCATCATTAAGTACTGAAATTCTCATTTCTGTTTCAGTACGAAATATTTGTTTTTTAGTCCAAGTATCAGTTAACTCTTCTCTAAGAGCAACTACAGCTTGAGCATCTTTTTCTTTTAAAACCGAAAGAACGGGTTTAAGATCATCCGTTATGGTTAGATCTTGGGTATCTTTATTATTTTCTGACATGTGTTGTAACTTTATTTTTTATTGGGTTATAATATAATGAATATATTTTGAATATCCAAATGATTATGGTAGAGTAACTACTACTTGAGATCCACTATCTGGTCCATCTTCGTAGTATGACCCTGAAATTGATGCGTCAACTAATGCTTGTGCTTCTACTTTTGTTTTTTCAGTAGCACTTACTCTAGTTGCCCAAGTCGTATTTTCAGTAACCCAAACGTCACCAGGATAACCTGCAACGTGAGCTGATTCATTATCTGCGTGAGTTATGAATCCTTTACCTGTATTTGCTGTTGTATAATAAGCCATTTTAAATTATTTTTATTATGTTTATGATAAATATTGAATTAGTTTAGATTGAATGAAAGTTAGAGACAAAATTAAAATAAACTAGTTCTTTATTCCATTCTGATGTACAATTTGTTAATCCTGCAGGGACAGTAGTCCCACCTACTAATAATCCTGAACATGATGATCCATTTCCTGCTGTTTGGTTTATAGAAATTGGAAAAGCTGTAGCTGCTGTCCAAGCTGTGCCATTATATTCTTCTGCACATAATCCTGTAAACTCACCTGCACCACCAACTGCTACTACTGAATCTTCACTTTCTCCAAATCCACCAAGTTCTCTTCTTGCTTGAATCATTGTACCACCTGCTGACCAAGAAGTTCCATTATAATGTTCAGATGTATTAGTATCAACTGGAGAGTCATACCCACCAAATCTTAATGCAGAGTTTTGAGTACCTGCTCCATAACCTGAGTAAACATTGTTAATTGTAGCATTACCTGCTGACCAAGATGAACCGTTATATTCTTCAGTCATTGTTTGTGAAGTTGGGTTTCCATCAGCAGGTGAAGAACTTAAACCAGTAAAATATACTGCTGCATTTTGAGTACCTTGTGTTCCCGAACCACCAGCACATCTACCTTTTATTAAAGCACCACCTGCTGACCAAGATGAACCACCATATTCTTCTGTACAAGTTATATAACCAGGTGAAATAGGTGATGCACCACCACCAAATACTAACCCAGCATTTTGAGTTCCAGCTCCACCAGGAGCTTGTCTTACTGTAATTAAACTCCCTCCTGATGCCCAAGATGAACCGTTATATTCTTCAGTACATGCTGTTACTGTAGGGGTATAACCACCTACCATTAACGCTTCATTTTGACTACCCATGGAAGCCCCAAACTGTCTTGCTGTAATTAAATTACCACCTGCATTCCATGTACCAGCACTTAAATAACATTGATATGTAGCCGTACAAATCTCTTGTTCAGAAAAAGCTTCTGTTGCACCTGTTAAACCAGGGTTTGCACCTGCTACTGCTAAAGAACCTCCCGAACCAACACCGGCACGAGTTAAACCACATCTACCAGCAGATAAAGAAGTATTTGCTGACCAAGAAATACCATCATATTTTTCTACTGAGGGGGCATTACCTCCAAAAGCTAAAGAATCATTTTGTGTTCCTGCTCCAGATAATGAATGTCTAGAAGTATTTAGGGCACCACCACCTGTCCAAGATGTACCATTATATTCTTCTGTACATGTATGTCCACCGGGGTGTCCACCACCAAATTTAAGTCCTGCATTTTGTGTTCCACTACCTGCTGTAAAGGCAGTTCCTGTAATTAAAGCACCACCAGTTGACCAAGTTGAGCCATTAAATTCTTCTGTACAGCTTGATCCTACATTATTTGCCTCACCACCAAATATTAAACCAGCGTTTTGTGTTCCAGCTGCCCCATGATTTCCTCTTCCAACACTTAAAGCACCACTTGCTGCCCAAGCTGAACCATTATATTCTTCTGTACATGTCTTAGCTGGATACCCACCAGCTGAATAGACTGCATTTTGTGATCCTCCTCCTGCTACACATTTAGCTGCAGTAATCATTGCACCACCAGCTGTCCAAGTTGAACCATCATATTCTTCTGTACATGTTGTAGCTGTACCTGGACCTGGACTATGACCACCAAATGCTATGGCAGCATTTACTGTACCATCTCCTCCTAACATTGCTCTTGCAACAATTAAAGAACCACCTGTAGCCCATGTACCAGGTAAAGTACAAGTAAATGGAATTACTTCGGGTCGTGTCCATTCTTGTGTTGAAACAAGATCTGATGGAGATAAACCTGCAAAAACTAAACCAGCACAGGTTGTTCCTGCACCTACATTTCTTCTTCTAGCTATAGTAAAGGCACTTCCAACTGTCCAAGTTGAACCATCATAAAATTCTGTACAAGTTAATTCACCAGGATGGGTAGTACCACCCATTGCCATAAAAGCATCTGAACAAGCACCAGCTGCACCACCACTTGTTCTTCCAACATTCATATTACCACCTGCATTCCAAGTTGTACCATTATATGCTTCTGAATTACATTGTGTTGTACCTGCTGCGGGAGAACCACAATACCCACCAGCGGCTAATGCTGAATTTTGTACTCCTTCTCCAAATCCAAATGATCTGGCTTGATTCATGGCATTTGCTGATGACCAAGATGTACCATTAAATTCTTCTGTACAACTAACCCATGCACCAGGTCTACACCCACCAAATGCTAATCCTACATTTGCCGATGCTCCAGCAGTCATAAGCCCATATCTACATTGGATTAAATTACCACTTGTTGACCAAGCTGTACCATTATATACTTCTGTATCAGCGACAACACCGGGTGCTTCACCACCAGCTACAAAAGCTGAGGTTTCAACACCTGATCCATTAAATTTATATCTTGAATTATTTAATGTTCCACCTGCTGACCAAGCTGTACCATTATAATGTTCTGTTTTATCTGTTTGTGAATTAGGGGAACCATTACCTCCTGCAGCTAATGCTGCGTTTTGTCTTCCTATTCCAGCTGCAAAGTTAGCGTGATTTTGATTAATTAAATTTCCACCAGCAGCCCATGAACCATCTCCAAATGAATTTACTTTAACAAATTTCATTTCTAAACCAGCTGAATCATCGATCCACATTTGCCCACCTGAACCACTAAATACACTAGCTGTTAGGTTAGGCATTCCAATTGTAGAGCCTGAAACTATAAGTGATCCAGTAATTGAGGTTTGATTTAATTTAGCCATTTAATATTATTTATATATAAATATTTATTTATAATTCAGTTTGTGTACCAGTTAAACAACGTATACAATTTTGATAATTAACAAAGCCTAGAGTTGATGTAAATTCTTGCACACACCCACCTCTGGCTGTTAAACCTGCTGTTCTTGTACCAGTAGCATAAAATTGGGTACCTGGTTTAATTGAATCTACTGTATGAGACCAAGTTGTTCCATTATATGCTTCCGCTTCATAACCTGCAGCTGGTCCAGGACTATAACCACCATGTGCAATTGCAGCGTTTTGAGAACCAAAACCAACTAAACTTCTTCTTCCATTATTCATATTACCACCTACTGACCAAGTTGAACCGTTGTATTCTTCTGTAAAACATACTGATACTTCACCACCAAATGCTAAACCAGCATTTTGTGTACCTGCCATTGCATGAGAATTTCTTCCATTAATAGTTGCGCCACCTGCTGACCAAGTTGAGCCATTATATTCTTCTGTACACTCAGATGCATCAGTACCCCCTGTTTTTAATGCAGCATTTTGAGAACCAACACCATAAAAATCATTAGTACGAGTTATCATAGCTCCACCCCCTGACCAAGATGAACCATCCCATTCTTCTGTACAAGTTACCCTAGAACAATAATATGGATTTCTACCCCCAAATACCACTACTGCATCTCCAGTTTCACCTGCACCTGCTAATCTATCTCTACATATACTTAAACCAGGATTAGTACTCCAAGTTGAACCATTATATGTTTCTGAACATGTTGAGTATGTATTGGAATTACCACCACCAGTGGTAGCAGCGTTTTGAGTACCACCCATTGCTAGAGCACTAAGATTAGAAGTAATCATATTTGGTCCTGAAGCCCAAGAATCATTATTAAATGCAATATCTTTTGTACAAGCAGTAGCACCCTCATTAAATTCATCCGTATTACTAATTCCTGGAGCTCCACCAAAAATTACTGCTGAAGCTGCACTACCCGCACCACCACCATTTGCTCTATTTGCAATTAAATTAGTAGTAGCATACCAAGCTATACCATTATATTTTTCAACACAATTACTTGAAGCTGGGTGAGTGTATCCACCTGCTGCTAATGCTGAATCTTGAGTACCTGTTCCTGATTCAACACTTCTTGCTGCATTTAAACTACCACCAGTAGACCAAGATGAACCATTCCATTCTTCGGTACAGGTTAATACTGTTGAATAGTTAGGGGTTCTTCCTCCAAACCCCAATGCTGCATTTGTAGTACCAGCCGCACCAAGGTTAGTTCTTGCAGTAATCATACCAGTAACGTTTGACCAAGATGAACCATTATATTGTTCAACACATGATACTCTATCTCTAGTTGGAGCAGGTGCTGGAGCACCTTTATAACCCGCTAAAGCTAATGCTGCATTTTGAATTCCTGTTCCTGCGAAAGTATATCGTGCTATTGACATAGCACCACCTGCTGACCAAGCTGAACCGTTATATTCTTCTGTACAAGTATTTCCTTCTATAGGAGGATTTGCTTGTCCACCAAATGCTAAACCAGCATTTTGGGTTCCAGCCCCACCACCTGAAGAATTTGCAGTTATCAGATTTCCACCACTCGCCCAACTTGTTCCATTATATTCTTCTGTTGCAGTTGTTTTAGAAGGTGGAATATAACCACCAAATCCTAAGGCTGCATTTTGACTAGCTGCACCACCTAAACCTGTAAGTCTTCTTCTAGCTATAATTAAAGCACCACCTGCAGCCCATGTATCTGAAAGTTGGTAAGGAAATGGTAGAACTAAACCTTTACTCCATTCATTTACACAAGTAAATGAATTAGAACCTCCATCTCCCCCTGCTATTAAAGCAGCTGTTGAATCAGCTCCAATACCCATTCCAGCACCACTTGTTGCTATGGGAAGAGCTGTTGTTGCATTCCAAGAAGTACCATTATATTCTTCTGTACAAGTTTTTGCTCCAGAATTATATCCACCCATTGCTAAAGCAGAATTTTGAGTACCTGCTGATGCTATAAAGTGTCTTCCTTGATTCAAAGCACCACCATTAGACCAAGATGTACCATTATAATGTTCTGTACATGCTAATCTGGATTGACCACCAAATGTTAAACTAGCATTTTGGGTTCCAACACACCCTACATTCAGTGCATTACCCCCATTAATTAAAGCAGCAGCTGTTGACCATGAAGAAGTTGTACCAATATATTCTTCTGTACAAGTTGTACCGTCTCCACCTATTGCTAATCCCGAATTTTGTTGTCCACCTCCTGCAGGTCTTTCTCGAGCGACATTCAAATTACCACCTGATGACCATGATGAGCCATCATATTCTTCTGTACAAGACCTTGCTGCACCATTATATCCGGCAAATAAAAGAGCTGCATTTTGTGTACCTGCTCCACCTACACCAAAACGTCCTGTAATTACATTACCACCTGTTGACCATGATGAACCGTTATATTCTTCTGTACAAGTTAAAGCTGTTGAACTTGGAGCTGTATTTCCAGCAGCTATCCACCCAGCGGATGTTGTACCACCAGAACCACCACTAGATCTTGCAGTTATTATACTAGAGGCTGCACTCCACGCTCCATCTCCTCCATATGAACCCCAAACAAGATATTTTACCTTATTATCTCCTGAATCAAACCACATTTGGTAATTTGATCCTGTATCAAGATTTACTTCTCCAGATCCACTACTTACCTGTGGTAAAGTAATAGCTTCGGACCCAGTTATTATAAGTGATCCTGTATCTGATGTTGATCCGGTTATAGAAGATTTGAGTAATTGTGCCATTTATTTTATTTATTATAAATATTTTTTAACTTAAAGTTACTTCAGTTCTTTGGGTTGTTACACCTGGTCCTTGTTTAATATTTTCAGAATATTTGTATGTGTGTGCAGAAGTAGGACGATTACCAAATTGTGCTATTGCACCTCCACCACCTGCAGCACTTGAATAATATATTTTTTCTGGAATTATAGGGTGATAGAACCAATTTGTACCATTATATTGTTGAGTATCAACTGAAGCTCCTCCACCTGCAATATTTCCCCCTATACGTACAGCATCATCACTTCCATTTCCTACACCCGCACCAAAGCTCATTACTGTAGGTAAAGCATTCTCAGTACTCCAAGATGAACCATTCCACGATTCTACACAACCCGATGCCGTACATGATGGAGTTCTATATCCACCGAATGCTAAGGTACTATTTTGAGTTCCATTTTGGGCTGAAGCTAATGCCATTCTAGAAGTAATCATACAAGTTCCAGCAGACCATGCTGTACCATTATATTCTTCTGTATAAGTACCAATAGTAGGAGTTGCACCACCAAACCCTATAGCTGCATTTTGTGTACCTGCACTTCCAAAACTGTATGCCCTAGCTATAATCATAGCTCCACCTGCTGTCCAGGATGAACCATCATATTCTTCTGTGTAATTGTGATTTGAATTAGCAGGAGTTGATCTACCACCAAAAAATACAGTTGAGTTTTGAGTACCAGCAGCTCCTCCACCTTCTCTACAATTAATTACAGCACCACCAGTTGACCAAGATGAGCCATCAAATTCTTCTGTACATCTTAATGAATCACCAGGGGCAAATCCAGCAATTGCTAAAGCAGCATTACTTGTACCAGCACCATTTGCAGCATATCTAGCTGTAGATAAATTACCTTCTGCAGTCCATGCTGATACACATACTCCAGATGTATTAAAGTTATATTCTTCTGTGTTTCCTGTATAACTATTTCCTGCTTGCATTATTGCGGCACTTGTAGATCCTGCTCCACCAACCCAATTCCCACCTGTGAGGGATTTACTTTTTGCTGACCATGTTGTTCCATTAAATTCTTCAACACTACATTGTTTACATGAATATGGAGATGCACCAGTAGGATAAGATCCTCCAAATACCATACCTGCATTTGTTGTACCTGCTGCTGCTCCAAATGATCTTTGATTTTGCATATTAACCCCTGCTGACCAAGATGAACCATCATATACTAATGTACAAATCCAATTAGGTTCACCACTAAAACCTATAGCAGCGTTAGAACTAGCGCCAATACCTTGATTACATTTTGTACCAATTGGGAAAGCACCACCTGATGACCAAGATGAGCCATTATATTCTTCTGTAGCAGTTTGAGTTGGAGAACCACCCCATACAAGGGCATCATTTTGAATACCAACAGCAACTCTACCATATAGAGCATTAGACATACTACCTCCACCACTCCATGTTGAGCCATTAAATTCTTCTGTAGTTGATAAAGTACTTCCATCAAATCCACCTGCTAATAATCCTGCATTTTGTGTACCAGTACCTGCTCTTCCAATAGCATCCGTATTAATATCATTACCTGCTGACCAAACGGTACCATTATATAATTCTGTATTAAAACATCCATATGGAGCTGAACCAGGGGCTCTTCCTGATGCAAACCAAACAGCATTTTGAGTACCTTGACCACTAAATGCTCTTGCTTCTCTAGGTAATATGTTTGTAGTTGCTACACTCCATGCTCCACCCGCAGTACATAATGTTAATGAACAGTCTGCACTATAAAATTGTGATCTACTATTTTGAGGATTTCCTGTTGAACAAAAAGCACTAGCTCCAATGGAACTTCCTGCTGCTTGTTTTATAATTTCTAATGCATTTGTGCCTGCTGACCATGATGTACCATCATATAATTCTGTAGTAAATGTACCATTAGGAGATGTTGGGGTTTGATACCCACCAGCTGCTAAAGCTGTAGCTACAGTTTCTCCACCACCAATACCATCACTTAATGCATTTGTGTATGATGCTCCGATTGACCATGAGGACCCATTCCATTCTTCTGAAACTGTTAGGTGACAAGTAGTTGGTGCTGTATAACATCTACCACCAAATACTATACTTGCATTTGATGTTCCTGCTCCTCCACCAGCAGCTCTTCTACAACAATTCATATCACTTATTGTTGACCATGCTGTACCATTATAAGTTTCTGCTTTTTTACCTGTATAATTACCACCAAAGTTCATAGCAGCATTTTGTGTTCCTAAAGTTGCATTACCATACCCACCCTGACTTAAATTTCCACCTGCAGCCCAAGTTGAGCCATTATATTCTTCTGCTTTAGTACAAGTTGCTGGTTCACCACCTGCTGATAAAGCAGCATTTGCTGTACCAGTTCCACCATGATTACCTACAGGGTAAATCATAGCACCACCTGCTGACCAAGATGAACCATCATATTCTTCTGTACAAGCTACTCTAGTAGGAGTTATATTACCTCCAAATGATAAAGCAGCATTTGCATCTCCAGCACCCTTTCCAGCACTTTTAGCTACTACATTTCCAGCACCACTTGACCATACAGAAACTGTATATGGTTTAATATCATTTTTTTCATAATGGTAAGAATTACCTTGTATAGTATTTGATACTCGTCCACCAGATAATACAGTAGAAACATTACTACCATTTGAACCACGAGCTGCCTCATATACCGCAGCAGGCATTGTACAACCATTAACCCAACTTATACCATTGTATTCCATCATTGAATCAATGTATGTTGATCCATTATCTCCTCCAGCTACAAAACCAGTAGATGTACTAGTTCCAGATCCTATTCCACCAGTTTGAGTGCTCTCACCATTTACTCCAGGGCTTCCATATGTCCATGTTTGACCATCATATATTTGAGTTGTATTAGACTGATATGAAATTGCATCTCCAACACTACCAAATCCCACTCCATATGAGTTCTCAACTAATAAATTAGGACCTTGATAGCTATTACTACCTTGCCAAAACTCAGATTTACATTGACCGCCTGGGGGGCCTCCAAAAATATGGGATGCATTTTGGGTTCCTATTGGTATACGCATGTGTGCTGTATTAATCATTGTACCAGTAGTTGACCAAGATGAACCACCATAGTCACAAACTTGATTAGTATCTCCTGAATTTGTTCTTCCTCCTACACCTAAAGCTGCATTTTCAGTTCCTGTACCCGCTATAACATAAGTTGCAGTACCTAAAGCACCACCTGATGACCATGATGTACCGTTATAATGCTCTGTGGCAGTTTGTTTACTAGCTCCATCTCGACAACCTCCAAAAACTAATGCACTATTAACACCTGTCCCTGCTTGGCCTAATGCTTTTCTTGAAGTAATCATATCACCTCCTGCACTCCAAGCACCCATAAAGGATGAAGGTGATTGAATTGTACCTTTAGATGTTTCGGTTGTATATTGTAAATTAAAATTATCGGCATTTATCCATAATAAACCCGAACTAGAAAATGAACTAGTTAGTGAAGATTCTATAAAAGGTGGGATTAATGTAGAACCAGTAATTTGTAAAGATCCAGTATCGTTAATTGATCCAGATATGGTAGTTGACTGGAGGTGTGCCATGCTCTATAATTATATTTTGTTATAAATATTGAAGTAATTTAAACTATTACTACAATAAATATAGGTTTATTTTTTAGATAAACCAAATTTTACAAATTTATACCAAAACCTTTCGTGAAAAAAATATAAAAACATTTTAGTAATAATTTCTATACCTCCTATAGCTAATCCTACTCTCCATGACCCAGTAATAATACCAGAAAGAATTATAGTGTCTAATGTCCCTATAACCCTCCATGAAATTGTTTTTGCTAAATGCCTTTTATAACTTACCATCTTTCCTCATTTGCTCTCTAATTTTTGTAGCAGATATTTCTTTTACATCTTGAGGTGGTACATGTTCTACAATGTCATAACCAACTCCTCTACCATAATTTACTGATTCTATATCAGGTATAATAATTACTTTTATTTTACCTTCAGTTATTTCATTAAAAAATCTTATTTTAAGATTATCTTTTATTTGTTGTGGTGTCCAAGGTTGATTTTCATCAGGTTCAACATCACGTATTGCTATACAGACATTTTTACCTTCATTTAATCTTTGATCAATTAACCATTGGTGACCATCATGCCATGGCTGCCACCTTCCTATAAATAAACTATATTTCATTCAATATTTTTTTAAGTGATTCTATGGGTGCATCAAAATTTGTATTAATATCTATAAAATTTTCAGATGGTGGGACATATGCTATAGCAGCAAAGTGATCTCTTTCTCTTATTTGTGTAGTATGAACATATATTTCTTTTATGTCATTTCCAAGTAAATTTTTAAAATCCTCTCTTTGATCAATATAAGGTGAAACTAAAGATACTATTACATTATGTCCTTGGTTATGTAAATAATGGGCAATACGTTGAGCTGTACCTACATTTTCTACTCTACCTTTAATTGAATAGTCTTTATTTGAAAATAATTCTCTCATATCATCCCCATCTATTCTAAAAGCATTAGGTAAATGTTCTTCCTTTAGCATATTTGCTAAAACTGTTTTACCAGCACATGGCTGACCTGTAAACCAATATATCATTATTTATTATATTTAAAAGTATCAAAAAACCATTTAAAATTATTATAGATCCAATCATAAGTGTATTCACCTAAAATTTCTTTAGAATCATTAGGCAACATACCTAAAGTATTTCTAATAGTATGATCACCATATATTCCATGTATTGCATCATCCTCAACTGTTATTTGATCTATTTTATTAAAATCATGTTTATAAGATTCAATATTAAAAAAATTATATATACCATTTAGAACAGGTTCAGGATTAGTACATAAATCTTCATAACGGATTATAAAAAAATTATTTGCTGATTTATCTAACATTGATTGGTTTAATTTATTAACAGCATATCCTACTGGATGTCCAGTTGCCCATTGTTCTATTCTTTGTTGTGTAGTAATACCTTGTAAAGTAATATTATTTATTTCACCTCCATCCATATCAGGATTTGCCCTAAATTTTTTCTCCATTGAAGCAAATACCGCTCTTAAATCTCTAATTATAAATAATATTTTGGGATTAGGTGTAATTTCATTTAGTAAGGGGTAATATGATCCCCAAGCTCTATTTTTATCTAAAATATAAGGTTTATCTGTTAATGCCGCTACATATCCTTTAAAACCTTCTCTACAGTAAGCATAAAATCCTTCTTTCCATTGATTTAAATCTCCAGCTTTAGATTCATGATTACCATTATAACCAATACGTGTTCCTAACATCATATCAATCATACCAGAAGTAGGTGTTACATAAAATTTAGGGTTTTGACCCATTAAATTTTGTAGTAAAGTAGAACCTGCTCTTGGTAATGACGATTGATAAAAAATCGTTTGTTTACCTTGCACTTCTTTTTTTAGTTGAATTTTTAATTCTTTGTTGTTTTTGAAAATTTGAGACAGGTGAGGATTTAAATCCTTTTAACCATGACATTAATTGTTCATATCTACCTTTTGCGCTTGTTTTACTCATAACTTTTTAAATATTCTATGTGATTAATTTCTTTAACTATATGTTTACGAAGTGATTTAATATCACCCTTTTTATCTATTTCAGATAATAATTCTGTATATACTTTTCTTCTATAATCTAAATAACTCATATTAACCGTAATATAATAACCCTTTTATAAATAACCTATCTTTTTCCACCAAAATATGCAGTAGCGTGTCCTTCTTCTATTAATTGTTGATTAACATCTACATCACCAATTTTAATAACAGCAAGACATCTACCATATTTTCCCACACCTTGGGAT
>Ga0209535_1001038_pt1 | contig 19071 bp, 20 predicted proteins | sample LinPmetageLP28_FD_184041 | JGI IMG/M metagenome (GOLD analysis project Ga0209535, IMG submission 184041) | Marine viral communities from the Pacific Ocean - LP-28 (SPAdes) (version 2) | ecosystem: Environmental > Aquatic > Marine > Oceanic | place: Pacific Ocean | collected 2009-08-22
TAGATGAAGGTCTTATAAAGCCAACAAGCACAAGTAGAGCCAATCTAACTAGTAAGGCAACAGGCAACCCCACTGCCAATTTAAAAACCCAGTATAAGACTATGGGTAAAAAAGCAGGGCAAAGAAGTGATAACCTAAGGATGGTAAAGTGAATTTAATAAAACTACAAGATGAGATAGCAGATGACGAAGGGGTTATGTACGAAACTTATAGATGTTCACTTGGGCATGTAACAGGGGGGATAGGACACCTTATCACTGAGTGGGATGAAGAAGTTTATTCAGGTCCTATAGGAACAAAGATACCACATCAACAAGTGGACGATTGGTTTGCGAAAGATATAGAAACAACTATAAAAGATTGTAACCTAATATTTTCGCACTTTCATGACTTACCTGAAGATGCACAATTAGTAATTGCTAATATGTGCTTTCAATTAGGAAGACCCAGACTAAGTAAATTTAAGAACTTTATATCTGCTGTTAATAACTCTGATTGGGCACGTGCTGCTGATGAGATGGAAGATTCCAGATGGTACAGGCAGACAACTGCGAGAGCGGACAGACTAATAGCACGAATTATTAAATTAGGGGTACCTGTATAATGGAACAAATTGATAACAAAGATATAGTCAAGGCAAAAAAACGAAAGTTCATGACAGAGTCTAAAAGAGCCGTTGATAAAATTATGAAGGGCGATAACAAATTAGACATGAGTAAAATAAAGATTCGCCCCAGCGATAGAGACAAAAGTTTAGCCGATGCATATAGATTTAGAATGGATTTACCAGCTAGTATGTCTGATGCAGATGTTTTAAAAATGTATAGAAGTAAAGGAGTACCAAAAATGAATAAGAAATCTATAACTGAGTTACCTACTAATAAACCTAGATTAAAATCAGGTGCTGCTATTATTGGAGACCTTGATAAAGATGGTAAAATGTCTGGCTACGAAACAGCTAGACAAAAAGCTATAGAAAAGAATATGGAACCTAAAAAAGCTAAAACAGGTATTTCATTTTTAGATAACATGCAAAAAGACACCATGAGTAAAAAGAGATTATCAAGCCAAGAAAAAAGAGATTTGGTAGAAATATCTAATTTAGTAAGCCCAGAACAAAAAAAGAATCTTGGCAAGAACCTTAGGAATATTAGGTCACTTGGTGGAGATGGACAACTTAATAAAAAAGTTAGAAAGTTCCTAAAAAATACTGGAGGTCCTAAAGCTCAAAAGATTGCTAAGAAAGCAGGTAATCCCCAGTTACAAGAAAAGCAGGGCTTTATTGGGGCAGCGGGTGCTAACAAGAGAAAAAAATAATGAGCGAGTTACAGAAAAGGACAAATTACTTTGATTTAAAAAGGGATGAGACTATGGCTTTAAATGAGTACATAAAAAGTCCTGTATCCGACAGAGATTTAAAAAGTAATCCACCCGTTAAAAAAATAAATATGTCAAAAAGACAGAAAGGTAAAGTGTCCATGAAAAAAGGTCAAAGCACTGGGAGTTTCTTAGGGGACTTAAAGAAAGCTATTATGGCTGGCGGTGCTAGTAAATTAACTAAAAAAGTTAAAGTAAAAAAAGGTGACACTTTAAGTGGCATAGCTAAATCAAATAACACAAGTTTGAAAATGTTAATGCAGCTAAACCCAAAATTTAAAACAGGGCAAGGTCCTAGTAGAAAATATGTTGGCTCTATTTCTGAAGGAACTACCAAACAAAAAGAAATGGGTATTGGGAGTAATATACTAGTTCCAGACCCGCAATCGTTCCAAGGTGGTAATTTAAAACCAGTTAGAACAAAAAAGAAAACAGATGTCTATAAGAAAGTGACAAAACCAGAATTTAAGGAAATGTCACAGAAAATACCTAACCCTAAACTAAAACGAGGAGCAGTAACTATGGCTATGAAGAAAAAAGCGACTAAAAAGAAAATGACTAAAGGATATGCAAGAGGCGGCAAAATCAGTAAAATGAGGATGGGTGGTTCTAAAATGACCAAAGGCTATGCCAGAGGCGGAGCTATCAAAAAGAAGTAATGTCGTATCTTATAAGTAACGTACCTCATTTTAAATGTTGGGTGCGTAGGGAGTTTACTTGTAACCACCAAAGATACCATGGAGAGTTCCTTCATGCCTTGGTGATTGCAGTAAACACACTTCCCGATAGGTCTTTAAGCTTCCAAGTTGTTTTTACTGGTTGCGAGACAGACAGAGAAGATGGTCCCGATGAGAATGTTCATGGAGGAGCAATGTGGGCTAGGATGCCCATACAAGCCCTTGTAGCGGACATACCCGTCGAAGACTGGGCATTACCCATGGAAGACCATTTGTGCCAGCCCTGGGACTGCGAATCGCGAAATCATAGCGTTATAGTTATGGATAGAGTAAGTTCTTCCCCATGGTTATGCAAAATAGATAACGAGTTTCATAAAGGTAAGTATTTGTTTACAGTTGACTACACAGACAATGACATTGCAGATGACCCTTCACAGCATAAGCAATCTCACGTATTGTATCTCACTGATGCAGGTAAATGGACAGGTAATGTAGTAGCTCTGCCTAATAACAGAGTAAGAGCAACAAGTCCTGCACTATGGAGAACTGGAGAAGGAGCACCTGATTTTATTCCTTCTCAGCATACACATTCTGCAGAGTCTCACGAGACTTACTTAGACCCGTCAATAACTTTTAATAATTTGTATTCCGAGGGAAAGAAAAAAGGGAAGAAAAAATAATGCCACATTATACTAAACCATTAAAGAAAGTGATTACAGGACTTAAGAAAGCCTCTAAGTTACACGCAAAGCAATCTAACACTCTTAAGAAGATAGAGAAAGACCAGAGAACAAGGTATAAGAATGGCGCTAGTAAAAAGAAAAAAAAGTGACCCCAAAGTCGGAACAGGTAAGAAGCCCAAAGGTTCAGGTAGAAGGCTCTATACGGATGAAAATCCTAAAGACACTGTCAGTATTAAATTTGCGACTGTGTCGGATGCTAAAGCTACCATATCTAAAGTTAAAAAGATTAATAAGCCTTATGCACGAAAAATACAAATCCTTACTGTCCTCGAGCAACGAGCCAAAGTATCTGGGAAGAGAGAGCAGGCATCCCTCGCAAAAAAAGCGAAAGAACAATTAAAGAGAAAGAACGACAATGAAAAAGGATAGATGTGCTACTTGCGAATGTTATGATTGCGATTGCGAAGAATGCAACTGCGAATGTCATAAAGATAAACCAGCAGAAGGGCAGTTGGAGCTAGACTTTATTTGGCAGCATTTTCAAAAGCTGTAATTAATGATTGAGTTTGTGCTTGTGTTTATGATGGGAATAGCAGTAGTAGACCAAACACAAACCTTTGAAGACATAAATAGATGCCTATACTTCGCAAATAGACTAAACAGACAACCTTCAATACCACAGAAAGAAGGAGCTAATTTACAGATAACAGCATACTGTAAGCCACAAAGGAAAAAGTAATGGACCCAGTAACTATATCATTAGCAGTAGGAGTTGCATCAAAAGCATTCAGTGCAATTAAACAAGGATTTGCTGTAGGTCGTGATTTGGAACAAATGAGTGGTGATATAAGTCGTTGGATGGGAGCAGCTTCAGATGTTGACAATGCAGAGAAACAAGCTAAGAACCCAGGAGTGTTTAGCAAAGTGTTTGGTGGTGGAAGTATTGAAGCTACTGCACTACAGGCTTACTCAGCCAAGAAGAAACTTGAGGAACAAAGGTACGAACTCAAGATGTTTCTAAACTTAACACACGGACCACAGGCTTATGATGAGCTTCTTCAGATGGAGGGGCAGATAAGAAAAGAACGGCAGGCTACTATATATAAACAGCAACAGATAAGAAAACAAATCGGTGAAGGCATTGCATGGTTGTTTCTGGTTTTAGTTATAGGTGGTTTTTTATTATTACTAGCAAGTGTGTTTACAAGTAAGTCCCATGCAAAAGAATACACGTACAAACAAAAAGTATGGCAAGGTAAAATAAAAGAACCTAAATATACTAGATGCCTACGTAAGAAGATGCTACATTATAAGGGCGGACTAGCTTGTATATATCAAGGGGCAGGTAGAACATTTGAAATAGAGTTTACAGATAAACGAATAGGGTGCCCTAGACAATATCAATGTATATATAATCCTAATGGCAAAGAACCTAATATTGACGACGTCATGAAAAGTTTACAGGATGCAGTCAAATAGCCCATGCATCGGCATATGTAAGTTAGAAGATAACATATGTATAGGATGTAATAGAACAATAGAAGATATAAAGGAAGCATACGAATGGCAGCAAAGAAAAAATCAACAGGTTCACCAAAACCAAAAAACGCAAAATTATACGCCTCAGTAAAATCAGAAGCTAAGAGAAAATTCAAGGTATATCCATCAGCGTATGCAAATGCCTGGTTGGTTAGAACCTACAAAAAAAGAGGTGGAACTTATTAATGGCTAAACCTAGAGGGGGACTAACTAAATGGTTCAAAGAGGACTGGAGAGATGTAGCTACAGGAAAACCCTGTGGGCGTAAATCAGCAAGTAAGTCTAAGAGGAAATACCCAGCGTGCCGCCCCAAGGCAGTTGCAGATAGGATGTCAAAAGGACAAAAGAGTGCGGCAGTCACTAAAAAAAGAGCCGCAGGAAATACAGGTGGTAAGCCAACGTCTATCAAGTGGTCCGTATCACCCACTGGACGAAAACGGAAAAGAGTATCTAAAAAGAGATGACAAGAAATTACAAAAAAGAGTACGCCAGTTACCACGGAAAGCCAAAGCAAAAAAAGCGAAGAGCTTCAAGGAATGCAGCTCGAGCGATAATGGCGAAACGGGGACTAGTCACTAAAGGTGATGGCAAAGACGTACATCACACCACAGGTAATCCTATGAATAATAAGAAGAATAAGTTATCTGTAAAACCAAAAAGCAAAAACCGTTCATTTGCTAGAACCAAAACAGCTAGAAAGAAGAATCCTCGTGCATAAAGAATTAACAGAACTACAAAATAAATTCTTAGATGCTTTGTTTGGTCCTGCTAAAGGTAATCATGCTAAGGCTATGAAGATTGCAGGATATGCAGAAGCAACTAACCCACACCACATAATAAACGCAGTACGTACGCAAATAATAGAAAGAGCAGAATTAGAGATGGCAGTCAATGCTCCTAAAGCTGTATTGTCAATGGTAGGTGTCATAGATGACCCTTCAGCTATTGGTAATAGAGAAAGATTAGCAGCCTCTCAACAAATCCTAGATAGAGTAGGATTATCTAAAGTAGAGAAGTTAAACGTCACATCAGATAAACCAATAGGCGTATTTATTTTACCAGCGAAGACAGATGACAATAGCACAGAAACTGAATCCGACTAATAGGTATAAAACACTTAAAGGTCCTACAGTACCTTGGGGGTATGAGATACATAATATAGACCCTCATTTATTAGAACCAATAGAGGAACAACTAGAAGCTCTCTATATGGCAGAAGATTATTTAAAAAGTTCTTCATACCCAGAGGTATCGAGATGGTTAACAGAATATACAGGACGTAGCATAACTCCAATGGGATTATGGAAACGTATAAAGACTGATAAAACAGATAGACGGAAGCATGCTGAACAAAAAAGCCGTACCGCCAAGACCGAAGCTCAAGGCAACATCTACGCCCAAGCCTAAGACTAAAGAAGAAAAAGACTTAGTAAAAGCGAAGAAAGCACAAAGGTCCGCACGTGTGCGTTTAAGCATAGCACAACGTAAAATAGCTAAGATAGCTAGGAGTACAGAAGACGATGACATTGCGGAGAAGGCTACAGAGAGTCTACCTGAAGCTTATCCTGTCCAGGAGGAACCGACTCAGGAAGTATTATTCCAACCAAATCCAGGACCACAGACAAATTTTTTAGCTGCCCCAGAAAGAGAAGTATTATATGGAGGAGCTGCTGGAGGAGGCAAAACGTATAGTCTGATAGTAGACCCATTACGTTACTGCAATAATTCAAACATGAACGCTCTTATATTAAGACGTACAAATGACGAACTTAGGGAGATTATACATAAATCTCAGGAAATGTATCCTCAGGCTTATCCTGGGGCTAAATGGATGGAGAAAAAAAGCCAATGGACTTTCCCGTCTGGTGCTAGAATTTGGATGACATATCTGGAACAAGAGAAAGACGTTCTAAGATACCAAGGACAAGCATTTACTTATATTGGTTTTGACGAGTTAACACAGTATCCGACACCATATGCTTGGGATTATTTACGTTCGCGCCTTAGAACTGCAGACCCGTCGCTCCCCGTATACATGCGAGGCACGACAAACCCTGGAGGACCAGGACACAGCTGGGTCAAAAAGATGTTCATTGACCCTGCTCCAGCGGGTAAGCCGTTTTGGGCGACAGATATTACGACGGGGGAAACACTAAGATACCCCAAACAACACGCTAAGTCTGAACAGCCTTTGTTTAGAAGAAGATTTATCCCTGCTAAATTAGTAGATAATCCTTTTCTATACGAGCAGGGAGACTACGAAGCAATGCTGCTGTCTTTACCAGAGACACAGCGTAGACAATTATTGGAGGGAAGTTGGGATGTTGCAGAAGGTGCGGCTTTTTCTGAGTTCGATAGGCGATATCACGTTACGGATTCATTTGAAATTCCAAGTAATTGGAGAAAATTTAGGGCATGCGATTATGGATACTCTTCTTACTCTGCAGTCGTATGGTTTGCTGTTGACCCCGCTACTGAACAACTCGTGGTCTACCGCGAAATGTATGTATCAAAATATACAGCCAAAGATTTGGCGTTCGCTATCTTGGATGCGGAAAGAGGTGATGGACAAATCTCGTATGGCGTACTCGACAGCTCGTGCTGGCATAAAAGGGGTGATACAGGTCCTTCCTTGGCGGAACAAATGATTTCAGTTGGTTGTCGTTGGAGACCAGCAGACAGAAGTAAAGGAAGTCGTGTATCAGGAAAGAACGAATTACATAGAAGACTTCAAGTAGACGAAGTTACAGAGCAGGCAGGACTAACCATATTTAATAACTGTACTAACTTAATTGCACAGTTACCTATTATACCTTTAGATAAGAGTAACTCTGAAGATGTAGATACAAAAGCAGAAGACCATTTGTATGATGCTTTGAGATATGGTATAATGACCAGACCAAGGTCTAGGTCTATTTTTGATTATGACCCAGCAGCGATGCCAAAAACTTGGAATCCTGCAGATAAAGTATTTGGATATTAAACATGGAAAATGAAAACGAAAACATAGAAGAAATGGTATTTGTTCCTAAGAACCCAAGAGATGAATTAGCCAACTATGTTACAGAAAAATTCACCAGTGCAGAAGAAGCAAGATTGTATGATGAACAGAGATGGTTAAATTCTTATCGTCAGTACAGAGGTATCTATAGCACAGACACACAATTCACAGAAACAGAGAAGTCACAAGTATTCATTAAGATAACTAAGACAAAAGTACTTGCAGCCTACGGTCAGATAATTGACGTTCTGTTTGCTGGTCAGAGATTTCCATTAGGAGTTGACGCAACTAGAATACCAGATGGTGTAGAAGAAGCAGTAAACTTTGACCCTAAGGAACCTGATAATGCGTTAGATGAATTAAATAATGTATATGGTTTCCCTGGAGATGGAAAAGAATTACCAAAGGGTGCTACTCAAGAAACTCTACAGGAATTAAAGCTCGGTCCCTACGAGGATGACCTTGAACCTGTTAAAGATAAACTAAAGAATACTACAGGTTTAACTCCTACAGCACAAACTTATTATCCTGCACAAAAAGCCGCTAAGAGAATGGAAAAAACTATTCTTGACCAACTAGAAGAATCTAACGCATCTAAGCACTTAAGAACAGTAGCATTTGAGATGGCATTGTTTGGTACAGGAATACTTAAAGGACCTTTTGCTTTTGATAAAGAAAAAGCTAACTGGGATGAAGAGGGTAATTACTCTCCAGAAAGTCAAACTGTCCCAAGAGTAGAATCAGTTTCTACTTGGAATTTTTACCCTGACTATGATGCAAACAATATGTCAGAGGCAGAGTATGTTATTGAAAGACATAAGTTAAGTTACTCAGAGTTAAGAAATCTTAAGAAGAGACCTTACTTCGATACTGATGCTATAGATGAATGTGCCGAGATGGGATATAACTATACACGTAAATGGTGGGAGAATGACTTAAGAGATAACGAAACTCAATATGATGTAAACAGATTTGAGGTATTAGAGTTCTGGGGTAATATAGACAGAACTATGGCAGAAGAATCTGGATTAGATATACCTAATGAGTTTAGCGAAGTTGATACTTTACAAGTTAATATATGGGTATGTAATAATAAAATACTTAGGTTAGTAGTAAATCCGTTTACTCCAAAGCGTATTCCTTATTGTGCAGCACCATTTGAACTTAATCCTTATAGTTTCTTTGGCGTAGGACTAGCAGAGAATATGTCTGATACTCAAACATTGATGAATGGTTTTATGAGAATGGCAGTTGATAATGCTGTGCTATCAGGTAACTTAGTTTTTGAGATTGATGAAACTAACTTAGTCCCAGGACAAGACTTACAAGTATACCCAGGAAAAGTATTTAGAAGACAAGGGGGTGCTCCAGGGCAATCATTATTTGGAACTAAATATCCTAATGTAAGTACAGAGAATATGATGATGTTTGATAAGGCTAGGTCACTTGCAGATGATGCAACAGGCATACCATCTTATTCACATGGACAAACTGGTGTTGCAGGTACAGGCAGAACTGCTGCAGGTATCAGTATGTTAATGGGGGCGGCACAATTAAGTATTAAGAGTGTTGTAAAGAACTTAGACGATTACCTATTGCAACCTTTGGGAGAGGCATTGTTTGCTTTTAATATGCAGTTTGATTTTGATAAAGAAGCAAGAGGCGATTTAGAAATAAAAGCCAGAGGTACAGAAAGTCTAATGAAGAATGAAGTAAGAAGTCAAAGACTTCTACAGTTACTTCAAATGTCAGGCAATGCTGCAGTAGCACCATATTTAAAGATACCAGTTATCTTGAGAGAATTAGGTGCAGCTATGGATTTGGATTCAGAGAAACTTATCAATGATGAAAGAGAAGCATTCAAACAAGCAGAGATACTAAAAGCTGCTGGTGGTCTACCAACCGAACAGGGGCAAGCCCAAGGAGTTAATCCTGGAGACCCTTCAGGTGGAGGAGGAGGTAACATAGGAGTTGGACAAGCCCCAGTTCCAGGAGAGCAAGGATTTAGTGCTCCTCAGAATCCTTCTGCAGGACCACAGCAACAAGACCCTGCTGCAGCTAATCAATTACAACAATTACTTGGAGGTGCCCAATGATAAAAGAATTGGCTAAACAAATGTTACCATTAGTTAACACAAAAAAGAATACTGATATATTAGAATTATATATGAACTACAGAGTAAACGAGTTACATAAGTTGTTAGAACAGCATGAAGACATGTATAACATTAATAAGGCACAAGGAGCAATCCAAGAGATACGAAGACTTAAAACTCTACGTGATGAAGTTTTAGCAAAGGCTGAGAAATAATGGCAGTTGACCAGCCACTTCCAAGACCCAGAGGTCTAGGCAAAAAACCTAAGTATGACCAAGGTCAAGGGGTAGGAGATTTAGAACTACGAGCAGATTTAGAACCTTTTATGTATGGCAATCCATTAGCTAGGCTAGGATATGAGTTATACAAAGAGGGCAAAATAGATTTGAGAACTGATAAAGGTCGTGGTAGAGTGCCAGGAGGCAGCTATGGTACTTTTTTAAAAAAATATGGGGCAAAGAAAAGGGGCAAAAAGCAAGGTATTGATTTTATACAAACTCCTGTAAAAGAAACTGCGTTCAAAGGTGAAGTTTATGAAAATGAGGATAAAGAACTTAATTTAGACCCTCGTAGAGTTTTAGTGCATGAACTAACACATGCTGCTATTGAAGCTGTTGAAGGCAGAGAAAGAAATAGACTCAGAAACTTAAATGACGAATATGCTTTTGAGGGCAAGCCATACTCTCCTCGTCAAAGAGAAGGGTTTAACAAATACGGCGGTGTAGATTATGAAGAAGGCGTAGTTAGAGCAGGGGACGAATTAATAACAGGCAGACTTACTGGGGAATCAGGAACAGCAGGTATACCAGGATTACAAAATTATATATCTGGTAGTAGAATAGATAGTCAGTATGATGAAGCCAGACTTAAAAATAGATTTATAAGTTTATCTACAGCTGCCCAAGATTTATTAACAGAGAAGGGGGTAGCTCCAGAATCAATAGCCCCTTCTGATAATAGAGACAGAAGTTTTTCAGAAGTACTCAAATATTTAGTAGGATTTGGTAAAGAAAGAAATAAACTAAACAACCTAGGATTTGGAAGAGTTGAGGATGGCAACGTGTATCGTCATGATGCTCGACCCTCGTTTGATAGGGGACTAAAAGTAGGAAGAAAAAACCCATCATCAACTAACCCACTTAAACTTAAAGAAGGAGGAACACTCATGGCAGCAACAGGATTAATGCCCTTAACAAATAAGACAAGTAACCCAACAGGTAATAAACCAACTAAAGAAAAAAAGATACCTCAGAGGGGTGCAAAACCTGATAACTCAAAGGTTGACCCTAGAGATGAAGCATTGAAGCTAGTAGCTAAAAATATGAAACAGAAGAAGACACAGGCAGGTATTGGTGCTCCAACTACTCCAATGACTCCTCCTGCTCCAACTGCCCCCGTTGCAGGAATGCCAACTCCTATGACTACAGCATTAGCTGCTCCTGATATGCCAATGCCTCCAGAACAACCTCAGATGCCTATAATGGCGGCTAAAGGTAAAGCTCTTGAAGATGGTGTCAAATCTAAGAAAAAAGGTAAAGGGTTAGCTGTTGTAATTGAAATGGGTTCTGCAGAAAAACCAGAATACGAAGAAGCATCTATGGGAACACCTTCTGACCCTCCTCCAGGTGCTACAGCAGATGAAGTTAAAGATAACCAACATGTATTACTTAGCGAAGGGGAACTAGTTGTTCCAGCTAACGTAGTTAGATATCATGGTCTTGGAATGTATGAAGGAATGAGAAGAGAAGCTTTACAAGGACTGGGCGAAATGGAAGATGCTGGTCAAGTAGAGTACATTGATAATGAAGTTAAAACTGCAGCTGCAGGTATGACTATTATGAATGCACCTAATGTTGCCACATCTCAAGGTATAGCAAAACAACAACAACAATTTACACCAGGGGCAACTCCTGAAGCTGCTTCTGCACGATACGTATCTACTGGATTTGTAGATAAAAATAGAGATGGTGTAGATGATAAAATGCAAAAATTATCCCTTCCTGTTCCTACTTCTACTGTTAATACAACTCCATCTGGATTAAGACTAGGTCCTACTACAGATGCAAATACCGTAGTAGGTGCGGGTAATGTTGGTTCATATGTAGATGAACAAAGGAATCCTGGAGATGATGATGGCACAACTCCTCCACCTAAAGACGATACTCCTGCTCCAGTTGCCCCAGCAAAAGTTATACAACAACCTAGTGGTGATGACGGAGGAGACCCTGGAATAAATGCAGGTTTAGGAGGAGCAACAGCAACTATTGGCGGTGTAGACTACGCACTGCAGTATGATTTCTCAGGTAATCTAACAGGTATAGCAAATGTAGCGGATGCTTTAGCTACAGGTAAAGCCAATTTTCAATCCCCTACTGCTCACGTAGCTAATCTAGTTTCTTCTTTAAATAAAGGACAAATTGGAATGATTAGTCCTTCCAATATTGCTGCAGGAAAAGCGGGTCTTAGTCAACAACTTGCAATAGAGGCTAACAAAGGATTGGCACAAGTTACTAACCCTACTAATATCTCTGTAGCAGCTACAAAAGATGTGCAAGCTGCAAATGCAGATATTATGGGAGCAGGAATTGCTAACCCTAATGCTCTTGCTGCACCTGAAGTACAAGCTCCTAGTATAGCTAACATTGCTGATTACGAAGAGGCTGTAGGTAAATTAGGCATGACTACTGCAGTAGATAGAATGGGCATGGAAAAAGCAAAGGAAGCTATTGGTGCTTCTTCCCCTGATACTAAATTTGATGGAATGCTGTCTGCAGATGGAAAGTCCCTAGGTAGTATAGGGACTTTATCAAGAGAAGAAGCTGCATTCTTATCAGGAGTGACGGATACTATAACTTCTAATGCCCAACAGAAAGGTGCTCTTACAGGAGTAAGTGATGTTCCTACACAAGCTACAATGGACAGAGATAAAGCGTTTAGAGATGAGGTTGCAGCTAAAAATGCAAAAGACGCTCTAGACGCTCAAATGAAAGGCATAGCAATGGGATTTGCCGCTAGTACAGTTGCCCCTGGAACTGCTACTAATGCTGCTATCTCAGGTAAAGGATACAGTAGCACAGGTGCAGCACCTGCTGGTTCTCAATATAGTTCAACTGGTACATTTAGCACAAGTAGTTCCGCTGATGACACTGGTGTAGGGTCTTCTGGAGACTTAGGTGGTGCAACTGGTGCAGGGTATGGTGCTGGGTCGGATGGTGTAGATACCGATGATGACGACAGTACAGGAGCATCAACAGGAGTAGGCGGTTCTGCATCTGGGGTAGATGGTATGTCAGGTGGTTCAACTTCATCATCAGCAACAGCAGGAACTACACCAGGAACAAGTTATGCAGATGATGCGCAAGGTTCTGGTGGTGGACCAGGAGGCAAAATAGTCTGCACAGAGATGTATAGACAGACCCAACTTGATGACTGGGCACAGGCTATGAAGACATGGCACATTTATCAGAAAAAATACTTGACACCTATACATGAAATAGGGTATCATTCGTTATTCAAACCTTTTGTTCGTGGTATGAAAGTTAATAAGGCACTAACAAACCTAGGTGCTTACCTTGCCAAAGAACGAACAAAACACCTTAGACATATTTTAACAAAAGGAAAATCTGCCGACAGTATAGTAGGTAATGTGTTTTGTAAAATAATCCATCCTATAGTTTATTTAGTAGGATTGGCAGTTCATAAAAAATAATTTATGAACTATTAAACTGGCTACCAACCCCCCTATATGGCTACGGTTGCCCCAACAAGGAGAAGTAATATGGCTGAGATTGCTATAGAACAAAAAACAGTTAAAACCCCAATGAAGTATACACGTAATAACGATAGAGAAGCGTTAGAACTAGAGAAAAATCTAAAGGAAAGAGACATAGCTTTAGGTAAAGTTAAAGAAGAAGAAGAAGATGTTGTTGAAACAGAAGCATTAGCTCCTGAAGAAAAAACATTCAAAAAAAGATATGGTGACTTGAGAAGACATAATCAAGAAAAAGAAAAATCATATCAAGATGAGATATTTAAATTAAAGCAACAATTAACAGATACGGCAACTAAAGAAATTAAGTTACCGAAATCAGATGAAGAAATTAATGAATGGGCTAAAGAATACCCAGATGTTGCTAAAATTGTAGAAAGTATTGCTACTAAGAAAGCAAAAGAATTAGATTCATCACTAGAAGAAAGAATGAAATTAATTGCAGATAGAGAAGCTCAAGCTACTCGTGCTACTGCCGAAGCAGAATTAATGGGAATACACCCTGATTTTGATACAATTAGAAATGACCAAGAGTTTCATGATTGGGTCGAGGTGCAACCTAGATGGATTCAACAAGCTTTATATGAGAACGAAAACGATTCTAGGTCTGCTGCAAGAGCGATTGATTTATATAAAGTAGATATGGGATTAAATTCAGCCCCTAAAAAGAAATCAGATTCTTATAAAGACGCTGCAAAAGCTGTAACCAGAGGGTCAACAAATGCACCTTCTTCTACTAAAGGTGGTCAAGCTAATCAGATTAGAGAATCAGATGTAGCTAAAATGAAAGGTCATCAATTTGCAGCTAATGAAGAAGCTATTACAGAGGCTATTAAGTCAGGAAACTTTATATATGACTTGACTAGACCAAATAGTTAATTTTTTACTTTACATTTGTTCCATAATGTGTTACAAAATGTATATATTCCGCAGCCCATATATAGTATGACTACCTGCAAACTACCCACATCACGAATTATTTACTAAAAAACTACCTAGTTTTATTTAGCCCCTTATGGACACCTAATGTTTAGCTAGCCTTTTTGATTGTATGCAACTCGTATTTTTTAAGCCCAAGGAGAATTATCATGGCTTTTACTACAGCAGCTGGATACGGGAATTTACCTAATGGCAATTTTAGCCCCATTATTTACTCCCAAAAGGTTCAGCAAGCTTTTCGTAAATCTTCAATAGCAGAAACAATTTGTAACTCTGACTATTTTGGAGAGATTGCGAATTATGGTGATACTGTAAAAATTATTAAAGAACCAGAAATCACTGTTAAATCTTATGCCCGTGGCACAACTATTCAGCCACAAGACCTAGACGATGAGGAATTTTCTCTCACCGTAGATAAAGCTAACTATTTTGCTTTTAAAGTAGATGACATTGAGGAAGCTCACAGTCATGTAAACTTTGAGTCAATGGCTTCTGACAGAGCTGGTTACAGACTTCGTGACCAACACGACCAAGAAGTTCTTGGTTACTTAACAGGTTATGCCCAATCAGCATTAAATATAAATGCAGATGGAGTTAACACTTCTGTTAATGGTAGCGTTGCTATTTCAACTGCTGGTACTGACGAATTGCTAACAAGCATGAAGTTAATCAAAAGTAGTTTTGCCAACATTACAACATCAAGTGCTGGAGACCACTCAATACCACTAGCAACAAGATTGCCTGGTGCTACTGCTATAGCAACAGCAACTGCTACTCCATTACAACTTGTTGCAAGAATGGCTAGATTGTTAGATACACAATTTGTAGATAACGAAAATAGATGGCTAGTTGTTGACCCAGTATTCCTAGAGATACTAAAGGATGAAAGCTCAAGAATGCTTGAATCTGATTACGGAAACTCTGGAGATGCCCTAAGACAAGGTCTAGTTGTTACAAGATTACATGGCTTTGATGTCTATGTATCTAATAACTTACCTGTAGTCGGAGGAGGTCCTGCTACAACAGGTACGGCTAACCAGAATACAGACTACGGAGGAATTGTTGCTGGTCACTCTTCATCAGTAGCTTCTGCTTCACAGATTACGAAAACTGAGTCTTACAGAGACCCTGATTCGTTTGCGGATATTGTTCGCGGAATGCACTTATACGGCAGAAAGATTCTTCGTCCAGAAGCAATCGTGACTGCTAAGTATAACACAGCAGCTTAAGGGAGATTTATAAATGGCTACATACAATTCAAGTCTTCAGGCGGTTCACAGACCATCTGCTCCTGCACCTTATCTAGTAAGTAATACTATTGACATTGCTGTAGAGAATGCAACTAATGCCGCGGCTCTTGCAGCTAACGACATTTTGGAAATCTTTACAATCCCTGCCAATACTCTTCTTATGGCTTCAGGCTATGAAGTTGAGGCATTACTTACAGGAGAATCTAACGATACTACGTTTAACTTAGGTATCACTAGCGCCTCTACAGGTGGTATTGCTGCTGATGTTGACGAGTTCGTTGCTGCTATGGATACTGACGCTATGGCTGTCGGTGCTTATGCAACTATGATTCCTTCAGTGTTTCCTGCAGTTGTTGCTGGGTCTACTACAATAGACTTAGAGCTACAAGCCGCAGGTACAGCACCTACAGGTGGAAAAATAAGAGTTTGGGCAGTGTTAATGAACATTGACAACCCAGGTGACTTATCAGCTGACGAAGTCGATAGAGACCAATTAGCTTAAATATAACTTAAGGGGCTACTTTAGGGTAGCCCTTTATTCTAAGGATACTGATGGCTCAAACTTTTCTTACATTAACAAATAGTGTCTTGGCACGCATGAATGAAGTTGAATTAACTTCAGCTACTTTTGCTACAGCTAGAGGTATACAAACACAGGCTAAAAATGCAATTAATGAAACAATAAGATACATCAATCAAAAAGAGTTTAGTTATCCATTTAATCATGCAAGTAATACACAAACATTAGTTCCAGGCACATTCAAATATGATGTTCCCACATCTACTAAACACGTAGATTATAACACTGCTAGAATTGCAAAAAATGCCACTCTGGGAACATCTGGAGTAAATTTAAGTAGTCTATCTTATAATGAATACATTGCTAATAATGTAGAACAAGAAGATGAAATACAGACAACTACTACAAGTACCACACATACCGATAGCGTAACAACTATAACTGTAGCCAGTACATCTGACTTTTCTGCTTCTGGTACGTTACACATTGCCAATGAGCAAATAACTTATACTGCTATAGGCTCTAGTACAACATTTACAGGATGCACCAGGGGAGCTAACAGCACCACAGCCGCATCTATAGCTAGTGGCGTTCAAGTAGCACAATTCGATAATGGGGGAGTGCCCTCACATATTGTAAGAACACTAGATAATAATTATATTTTGTACCCATTTCCCAATAAAGGGTACACACTAAAGTTTGATTACTTCACTTTTCCAAGTGATTTATCTGCTCATGGGGACACAACAACAATACCCGACAGGTTTACCCCAGTGATAGTAGATGGAGCAACAGCGTATACTTATCAGTATCGAGGAGAAATAGAACAGTATCAATTAAACTTTGCTAGATTTGAGCAAGGCATAAAGAATATGCAAACACTACTTGTTAATAAATATGAGTATGTAAGGTCCACAGTAATATTAAAACCTACAAGCATGGCAGGATATTTTAGTACCGAAACGACAACATAATGGCAGACTTATCAAGAGTACAACCTACTGCATTTGTATGCGAAGGGGGGTTAATAGCCAACCGTTCTACATTCATTATGCAACCAGGTCAAGCATTACAGTTAGAAAACTTTGAGCCTGATATTGAAGGCGGGTACAAAAGAATTAAGGGGTACCAGAGGCACATAAGACATGTTGTACCTCAAACCGCTTCTTCAGATGAAGCAGTTTTATTAACTACGACCTTTGCTAATAAAGTTATTGCCGCTAGAGGAGAGAAGATATTTAGCACTGCTACTACTTCTTTAGGTGTTGGAACTTCAAATGTTATAGCCGCAGATGCCTCAATGACAGGTTCAGGTGTTATTACTGTTATAAGTACTACAGGATTTAGTTCAAGTGGTACCTTACAGATTGATAATGAAATATTTACTTACACAGGTATTACATCTACAACATTTACAGGTGTAACAAGGGCTACAAGTAGTACTACTGCAGCAGTTCATACTGCAAGTTCTGGGACAAGTAGAACGGTTGTATCAGAGAGTTGGACAGAAATAGACTCTGGTAGAACAAATGCTGGTAAGTATTCTCTTGAGAGGTTTAACTTTGATGGTGGTGACAAGCTAATCCTAGTAGATGGCACAAATGCCCCTGTCGTATTTAACACATCTTTATCCGCTACAGACGTAAGTACAAGTGCCGTATCAGGTGCTAATATTGTGACATCATTTAGGGAGCATATGTTTTATGCAGGTATGTCAAGTACTCCACAAGAAGTAGTATTTAGTCAGCCCTTTGATGAAGATGCATTTAGTAGTGGTTCAGGTGCAGGTAGTTTTAAAGTTGATGATACTGTTGTAGGACTTAAAGTATTTAGAGATAGCTTATTTGTATTCTGCGAAAATAGAATATTTAAACTAACGGGTAGTTCAAGTTCAAATTTTGTTGTAACTCCTGTTACAAGAGATATAGGCTGTATAAATGGTAAGACTATTCAGGAATTTGCAGGAGACTTAATATTCTTAGGACCTGATGGATTGAGAACAGTTGCAGGTACAGCAAGGATTGGTGACGTTGAATTAGGCACTATAAGTTCTAATGTACAATCTTTATTTGATGAAAACATATCTAATGCTACAGCTTTTGATTCCGTAGTTATACCTGAAAAAACACAATATAGACTATTCTTTTCAAAAGATGCTGGTTCTGAAAGTCTAACTGAGGGTATCATATGTGTTTTAAAAGGTGGTGCAGGTGGTCAACAAAGCTATGAATACTCAAGAATAAAAGGAATAAAGCCTGCTTGCACAGACACTTTTATTACTGCAGGGGATGTATTAGCATTACATGGAGGCTTTGATGGCTATGTATATAGACAAGAAGAAGGTTCTACGTTTGATGGAAGTGCTATTAATGGTAAATATCGTAGTCCAGACTTAACATTTGATGACCCAGGCATACGTAAGCATATGCAGAAAGTTATAGTAAATTACAAACCTGACTCAACAATTAACGCTAATTTGTTTGTAAGATACGATTACGAATCGGCAGAGTCTGCAAGACCTGCATCATACCCGTTAAACTCTGAAGATATAGCGGGTATTTATGGAATATCAACATATGGTAATCCTACTTACGGAGGTCCTTCACAACCATTGCTAAGACAATCAGTTGAAGGTTCAGGATTTGCTGTAGCATTGAGAGTAAATGATAATGGTTCTACACCAGCATATTCACTTAAAGGATTTCAGTTGGAATATCAATTAGGAGCTAGAAGGTAAATGGGAGCAACGTACACAAGGCAGTCATCATATTCAGATGGCGACGTAATACAAGCAGCCGATACCAATAATGAATTTGACCAATTACTTGCAGCTTTTGCAGTTAACTCAGGGCACACTCACGATGGTACTACAGGTGAAGGTGGACCTATTACTAAACTATTGGGTAATGCACTTACACTTGGGGCGGGCACAGCAGGAACAGATATAGTAGTTACATTTGATGGCGAATCAAATGATGGACTATTGACATGGAAAGAAGACGAGGATTATTTTGAATTTAGTGACGACATACTTATTGCTTCTACAGAGAAGCTACAATTTAGAGACACAGCAATATACATCAATTCAAGTGCAGATGGACAACTCGACCTTGTAGCTGACACAGAAATACAGATAGCGGCAACTACTATAGATATAAATGGTAATGCTGACATATCAGGTAATTTAGGTATAGGTGGTAACTTAACAGTTACAGGTACA
>Ga0209535_1001039_pt1 | contig 19053 bp, 23 predicted proteins | sample LinPmetageLP28_FD_184041 | JGI IMG/M metagenome (GOLD analysis project Ga0209535, IMG submission 184041) | Marine viral communities from the Pacific Ocean - LP-28 (SPAdes) (version 2) | ecosystem: Environmental > Aquatic > Marine > Oceanic | place: Pacific Ocean | collected 2009-08-22
TTTAAAAAGCCTAGAGATCTCATCATTAGACAATTCTTCCAAATTTTTTTTAGCGTTCATCCTTAATCCTATCTTATTATATAAATAAAAGTGTAAAAATCAACATGGCAGGATTTTTATCACAAGACCAAATAACAAAAGTCCAAAATTTAGCAGCGACTTTGCACACTACGTTTGCTCGAACTATCACAGTCTATAAAAATGCTAAAAAAACCTTAATTGCATCTAATGACTCTTGGAATTCTCTTTACAGGAGAACTAATACTGGCTCGAACTCATCTGTAGAATACACCACAGAATCTCAAACTTTTAGCGCGAGAATCTATTATGACAATATGGATACGGCTTATTTGACAGATGATGGTCCAGCAGACCAAGCGGGGACTCAAAACAAAGTAGTTGTCCCTGATGGTTCAGTAAAAATAGTTGTAGAGCAAGATGGTTACAATTACATTAGCGAAGCTAGAAGAGTAGAATTTGATGGAAATAAATTTATCATAGAAAGCGATGGCCAACCTAGAGGTCTAACATCAAATCAATTTTATACCTTCGTTCTTAGCCCTGTAGATTAATATGGCTAAATTACCGTTAGATGTGCAACAAGCGTTGCAAAGACAAGCTCCAAAAGAGCTTAGAAGAAATTTCGAAAAAGAAATAAAAGATAAATTCAAAAAAATAAAAAATGAATTAATAAAAGAGTTTTTATCTGACCCTGTTACAATAGAAATCTTACAGGGATCTGGTGGGACTAATATTAGTGGGACTTTAGGTGGGGTTAGTAATCTTTTTGCATTTATAGGTTTCAGCTCTGGAGAACAACCAATATCTCCTATCTTGCAGTCTTTAGAAAACATACAAATTACATACAATAAAGAAATCCGCAAAAGAGGTATTGGAGTAGAATTTGATGTTTCTATGCCTACAGCTCAAGATATTTTCTCGATTACACCTCTACCTTGGGCTAGTGGAAGAAGCTGGGCAGAAGGTATTGAAAGGGGATTGTCAGGATTAGGCTATTTATTACGTAAAGATGGAGGAAGATCAGGCGCAGCAGTCCAAAGTCGTGTAAACAAGATAAGAAGCGGAAGGTTTCAAAACAGACCTTATATTTCTGCTTTAATCAAAAAATATACAAAAAGATTCGAAGATCTGCAATGAAAGAACAATTCCAGCATAAATTAACCACATCTTTCTTTTTGTGGTTCGATAATTTCCTTTTAACAAAAGGCGAAGCTTTCAGCAATAAAACTGGGCAGCTATATTATTACGAAGATCCTCGATTGGATTCTAGATATTCAGCTTATGGTAGCCCCTATAAACAATGGGTTACAGATTCATCTATCGCTGGAGCCGTTATACCTACAGGGGTTTCCGTTGTTGGATCTTCTACTTCTGGTAGAAACGATGGAGTAGTTTTTGATTTTGAAAATGGCAGAGCTTTGTTTTCTGGAGACAACACAAGTATGACAGTCACAGGAGAGTTTGCTGTAAAAGATTTTAGTGTTTATTTAACAAATGATACGGAGGATGACTTGATTGTAGAAAATAAATATGTTGTAAATTCAAGAATCCCATCTGGACCAGAAACATATATCCAACCTTACGATGATGTAGTCCCAGCTATATTCTTATCTGTCGCTCAAGCCGAAAATGATCCATTTGCTTTGGGTGGTATGCAAAGGACAAAAACACAGGCAAAAGCTGTCATTCTAGCAGAAGACACCTACCAATTAGATGGAGTAATGTCTATTTTTATGGATTCTGTAGACGAAGTTATAGCAGCTATACCAATGTCAGGATACCCCATAGATGAGTTGGGGGACTTAAAAGAGGGCAGCTTTAATTACACAGGACTTGCGAGTAATTATGAAGATGTAACTAAATTTTGTGTAGAAAAAGTAAGAACATCTAAACTAAGCGATAGAACCAGAAATGTATTAGCAAATGAACTATATGTAGGGTTTATAGATTTTGATATAGATCAATACAGATTACGCTTCCAATAATTTCACATTTTAATAATAAAACTGTAAACAAAAGAAAGAATCTTTAATTATGGCCAGAAACAGAGTAATTTATCAATCAGAAGGACTATTTGTTAACAATGTAGCATCTTCGGGATCTGCGGAATCATCAGAGCAGCTTGCCCGAGTACAGAGTGCTAACTATAGTTTTACAATCAACAGACAAGACATCAACCAGTTTGGAGACTTAGCGCGAATTGATTCGTTAGTTCTCGATCCTCCCACAGTAAACCTTGACTTTAGCTACTATCTTACAGACGGATTTAACGAAAGAGCACTTGGGTTCTTTGTCGAACACACTGGAGTTAAGGCAAGTAGTCAGCGATTCGCTAATGCTGATCCAAGTACACAAGGCAATTTCGCTTCAGGTCATTTAACATCTAGTTCTGGAGCTAACTTTTATATCGCAACATCTCCTAATGGAGAAGACTTAAACAAATCTACACCAGTCTCACTTGGTACTAATGACACTATTATCGGTATTGGTAACTGTTACATCAGTGACTACAGTGTAGACATGTCTGTGGGATCGATTCCGACTGTAAGTGTTACTGCTGAAGGCGCTAATATGAACTCTGTTACTTCTGGTGATGGTTTCCAAAACCCCGCAGTTGATCAGGAGGATGGTACTCAAATTACTACAACTGTTGAGCTTCCCAATCCTAACGTAAGTGGTGGTTTGGATGCTGCGGGTGTAGGCGCTATTTCTGCATTACGCCCAGGAGATGTTACCCTTAGTTTAACTAACGCTCAAGCACAATCATTAGTTAAAATTCAAGGAGCAGATGGAGCGCATGTTCAGAGCGCTTCTATTTCAGTTCCTCTTTCCAGATCTCCAATCGATAGACTCGGAAGCAGATTCCCATTTGCAAGAGAAGTTGATTTCCCAGTTAGCTGCACATTGAACGTAAGTGCTATCGTTTCGGATGTTCAAGCTAAAAACCTAGCAGCTATCCTAGACCTTGGAGAAGTAGACGCTAGTATTACTATTAATGATCAGCAAGCAACTCCTAAACCAGCAGTTAAGTATGATTTGAAAGGTTTGAAAATTGACAGTCAATCATTCTCCTCTAGCATTGGATCAAACAAGACTGTAGACCTTACATTCTCTACTCAAGTCGGTGGTCCAAATGACACAGCTAATGGAGTATTTATGAGCGGATGTGGATTTAACAAAGTATTTGTATAATAAAATGTCTCCAAAAGATTCTAATATTAAAAAAGAAAGTTTATTCTCCCCGAAAGGGGAGGATGAAACTCCCGATCCCATTAAAAAAAGTAATGATTTTACTGGCAAACTAAATGATCCTAACGTCCCCATGAGACGAAAGAACAAAATCTGTAATGACGGTAAAGATTGGTTTGATACCCATCCAGACGCATAATAAAATAAGTGCTTTTAAAAAAGCCGTTCCTTCGGGAGCGGCTTTTTTGGTTTAGAGACTAAATATAAGTCACGCCAACTCCACTTGCATCAATACCACCTAGTTGTCTGGGTTGAGCTTGGTATATATTATATTGTGCAGATAGCTGTGTGACTCTATCCATGCAGTCGTTGGCTAGTCCTCTGTATACTTTTGATACCTCATTGCGATTAACGAACGTCACAGCGCTTTCTCCGTCTCGTAGAGACAATACGTTGTCTCCACTAGCAGTGGAAGTTGTAATGCCTCTAAGGGCGTTTCTCGCTTGCTTATTGTAGTAATTAGAAAGGTATAACTCTTTTAATACACTCTGGGCCTCGATATCCATTTCTCCATATGTGCCGCTAGCTCCAGCTCCACTAAAGTTGGTATATAAGTAAGTGTTTACTTGTCCTAGATTTTCAAACAACCACCCACTGACATTAGATACAGTGGCAATTCCTGTGTCACCGTCAAATTCTGTGACAACGATTCCTGAAGCGAGATCTTCTAATACGTTCGGCATATAGTGTATTACACAATCTTTTAGTATTTTAACTGCCTAACCAATCAAGAAGTTCTTTATGTTCTGGATTATTTGGGTCTAGTTGAATAGCTGGAACTGGTTGGGGCGCTGTAGCAATATTACTTCTGCTTTGATATCGATTAAACTCTTTAATAATATTATCTCTGACAACTGATCCATCATAGTAAGGATTCACTCCCACTTTCCTAGAGAAAGCTTGTAGGTCTGCCTTACTCATTCTGTTTAAGTTGTCTTTTAAAACCTCTAAATCATTTGTTCCAAAAGAGTTAGTTTCTCCAGTCCCAAAAATGACCTCTATTTCTTGCACAACCTCTTTGTAACGGGCTGTGCTAGTCTCTCCATTTTCTCTAAGCTCCTCTAATTCCTCTAGAAGACCCTTTTTAGCAGGTTTCTCTTGCCCTGTGGTTACTTCTTTAAATGATGCTTCTTTCTTTTTGGCCATATAATATTATATACACTTAATTAATAAATTACAAAAAAAAGCCGCTCCCGAAGGAACGGCTTTCTTTATAAGTGATATGGTTGTTATTAACCTCCCTTGATAAGTCCAAGAAGAACACGGTTGTCGAGGACAACTCGTCCTTCTTCAAGCTGACCGTAGTAACCAATCTTGTTCTGACGAACGCTATACTGGTCATCTGCGATAAGATTAAGCTCACTGTTGCTATCTGGATCAGTAGCAACAACACGCATAAGTGAATCGCGAGTACGATCAACACCGACGATGATTTCGTCAGTTGCTCCTGCGAACGCTGCGTTTCTAGCACCGTCATAGGTTTTATAGGTCGCAGCGGCAGAGGCAGTGCCAAAGATAGTGTTAAACTTCTCTCCTTTGCCCATCTCGTTGAATTCTAAGATGTTCACACCCATGAAGCTATCAAGACCTGCGTTTTGATAAAGCTCGTTGCGGAGCTGCTCTGGAGCAGCGATACCTTCCGAGTTAGTAGCGGCGGCAGCTTGTCCAAGAGCAGCAGTAGTGTTAACTGGATTGTAAGCCATTGCGCGGATGCTTCCAACAACCTCTGGAGAACAAACGATATCAGTGATACCGCGAGTACGAGTAGTAGGAGTTCCACCAATCCAAGAAGTGTTAATACGCTTTGCAAGAGTCATGAGCTTATTGAAATCATCAATAAGAACAGTGTCTGCGGTAGCAGTTCTGAAGATTTGCTTATTCTCAAATAAAGGAGACGTTTTAATCGAAGCGCCAGCAAGTGAAGCCATAAGAAGAGTAGCAGAAGTGCGCTCTTGCTTAAGAAGGATCTCTTGGGCAACACGGGTAAAGGTCTTACCAACAACATCCATGCGGCTCTTCGCTGCGTAGCGTCGATCAAAGTCAACAGCGGCATCAAGAGTATAAGTAGCTAACTTAAGCTCGGAAGCTGTAGGAAGCACTTGGTTACTTGGGAGACCACCTGCATGACTCTGACTCCACACCTTGACGTAATCTTCGTCGGAGATGTCGTAGTAAAGATCAAGCGGGATGCTTGGATTGTCATCCGCATCAAATTGAAGCGAATTGAAAAGGTTGCTCACAGTAGGAGCTTGATTGAGAACCTCGGCCAAAACTGGTCCGATGAATTCAGCAAGTGCTACTTGAGCCTCGTATGCCACAGTGCGGTTACGAGAAGCCATAGCTTTTACAAGCTCGACTTGTTCTGGAGTTCTTTTTAAAGTAATTTTCATGTTATAAAGTCCTTTCTATTTATTAGTTGCAGTCAATTGAAACGACGATGTAATCACCAGCAAACTGATCAGTGGTAGGACCAACGCTTGCACGGGTTCCTGTTCCAAGAACGTGTCCGAAAGCTTTAGCAGTGCCGCGAGCAGCACCAGTAATTTTTCCAGCGGTGTTATTAGAAGCAATGATAGCAGTTCCTGGGGCGTAACTAGAGGTAGTTCCATCAAAAGCAGCGGCTGCTAATGTGAAAATTCCTTTAGTAACAACTGGAACAGCTTGCCCTGGAAGCATCGCTTGCAGTTCTTCTTGTTTCTGTGGATTGTAGAGCAGCTTCTCGCCGTTCTCATCGTTTTTTGCAGTTTGATACAGTGTCATACCCAAGGGAACATTCCCAGAGGCAGAGGTAGTGATCTTAATATTGACTTCAGGATACATATCAGCAGTCCCAAGAAACGGATAATCACTCTTACCTAAGTAAGAATTCGTTTGATAGGTTACTGGATCGTTATCGAAGTTTCCGTCGTGTACTTTCACGAAAACGCCAGCATCGCCAGCGCCTGTGTCAGTAGTGCTTGTGAGAATATCCGCATCTTTCAGCGCATACATGTTCACAACGTCATGATCAGAATATTGTCTGAATGGTAGAATACGTAATGCCATAATTTTGTTTGTTTTAAATTAAGAAATTTCAATGTTTTCGCGAGAAAAAGCAGATTTAAACTTATCACGCAAAGAGGGTTCATTAGATGCTACAGCCTCATTTGCATTAGAGACTTCTGCATCTACAGGTTCAGCAGCGTCAAGAGCTTCTCCAATTTCGACTTCTTCAACAGAAGCTTTAGAAAGCTTTTTCGCTACTTCTTCATCAATACGAGCTTGAATTTGAGAATTAAATTCTTCTTGGACTTCTTTGTTTTTGTTCTTCCAAAGAACATCGAGCTTAGAAGCGAAAGCTTCGTAAGAAGCATCATCATCTAAAGTTTTCAGTTCAGAGGCGAGAAACTCACGATCTTGATCATCAAGTTCGAATTTCTCGTCAATTTGGTCCATACGAGTGTTAAACGAAGCGACAGCTTTTTGAGCTTTTTCTTCATTTTCATAACCAGAAATACGCTCGCTAGCGCTTCCTAGTTTTTCCTCAAGCGCCTTTACAGAAGCTTTAAGGTCTTCGTATTCTTTAATTTTATCTTCTTTTGCCAATTTCTCTGCTTCGATATCCTTACGGTACTGTTCGTCCCGTTGACGGATTGCATCTGCAAAGGTATCAGTCATAGAAGCGACAGCTTCTTTTGAGAATTTCTTCTCATTTAGAAGATCCTTCAATTCATTTAGAGTATTTTCAAGTTCCATATCGATAATGTTCTTTTGTGTGTTTACATTTAAATTATTATTTTGTGAAATTTTATCCCTCTTATCATTTATAAATATTTGGGTTTTTTCAGGAGGCTTCGAGTATAAGCCTTTCACATCTGCTGCTGGATTTAAGGTGTAAGCAATACCTAATGGGTATATATCACCCATGATTAATCTGTTTATAGTTTCCCCTTTGTCGGTCTTTCCATTACCACCATAACTTCTTAAATTACCTTGTAACTTAGCTATTTCTTCAGGATCAGATATAATTCTGGCTTCACTTAATTTATCGCTACCGACAGCTAAAACATAACTATTAAATCCAACTTCCCAACTAGCAGAAACTTTTTGATATTTATCACTTTCAGAATCTAAAGAATTTTTTACTAAATTAGTAAAATTTGGGTTTATTGTTTTATATAAAACAGCGCCCAAAGAGATATTGAAGGGTTCTTTAATAGTTTTAACCTCTTCTTCCCCCATCAACTCGCTAGACCCAAATCTGCTGTAACCAGCAGAAACAATGTGACCAACAATCTTTTGTTTATCATGCTCTATGTTTGTGGGCTTATGAATAAACTTGTCAGTGTATTTTATGGCGGTAGATGTGTCCATCCCATCACCATTTTTATTAAATTGATTAATTACCGCAGCATTAAATGCTACACCCATCAAATCTACGTTTTCATCGTAGTTGATGTTATCAGGCACTAAAGGTGCTAGATTTTCCAAAGAAGCTTTAGAAATCAAAGAAGCCTCGCTAATTTCACAAGAAATTAAAGGAGCCTGAAATGTTGTTGTATACTTATACTCCATCGCTATATTTTTTAGCCGCGATATCAGTAAGTAGTTGAGCGTAGCTCTTTTTGTCAGACTTTTCCTTTTTCATGTCTCCACCGCCATATCCAGCATCAGACTTTTTCTTCTTTTTGCGGAGCATTTCAAAATCTTTCTTATCGATCTTGCCGTCTTTATTTTGGTCTAAACCAGACTTCTGTTTTTCAGACATTTCGGCTTTCATCTTCTTTTTGCCATCTTTATAGCCAGCCTTCATCTTTTCTTCAGAATCTTTGTCGAACTTCATGTCTTTTTTAAGATCCTTTTTTTCAGCATCTTTTTTCTCTGAAGGAGCGCCTTTATCGAGCTTTTTCATTTTACTCTTGTCATCCTTAACAGCATCTTTTTCATGTTCGACCTTTTCTTTTTTATTGTCTTTTTTGAGTTCTTTAGTATCAATCTTATCATACTGCTTCTTTGTCATTGCAGCTTCGATCTCTTCTGAAGAAATAGATACTTCAATTTCTGTAGACTTAAAATTATTTTTTTTCATGGCTGTGATATAAAATTGCGGCTGGGTAAGTTTCTAAAGTATGTTGAGCTGAAATATCTAAAACTTCTTTTAAAGTGTCTAAATTTTCAATTTCGTTAAAGTCTTTTACACAAGATTCTAACGTTTCGCCCCAATATTCTTTATTATGGGAACAAACGATTGATTCACATAAATTTGATACCATCTCTTCTTGGGCTTCACTAAGCTTAGAAACTTTAAGATGAGATATCATTTTATCCTTTGCATCATGAACAAAGCTGTCTATATCATAAATAGTTTTTTGTATATTTGATCTAGAATATTTAGCATTAGCCAAGGGGATGTCAGTTGTTCCTTCTGGCCTACCCGCTTCTTTTCTAGGCCCACTAGCTTTATCATCTGGAGAATATACAGGCACTCCACCCACAATTGGGTTGTAGTAACCTTTTTCTCTATCTTCCAAGAAGTCTTGTTGTGCAGAGTCTAATTGATCTGGCTCTGGGAATTTACCATTATGGAACATTTCCATTCCTTGCTCTGGAGTAATAATTCCAAGCTCCATAAGCCTTGTAGATGCTCTCATTAGCTGCACCTCATCTCTCATATCAATGTCCTTCATCTTAGCTTCTGGCCATGAGCGGAACCCTAAGTCTTTAGCTATTCTTTTAATCTCTTTATTTAAGAAGTCATTTAAAAATCCATATCTGGACTCCTGTAGCCTATCGATGAATATTTGAGCCTTTACTTGGGTAGAATTAAACTTCTCTTCTCCGACCACAATGTTCTGCAACCCTTGCTTGATATCCTCGTTGAGTATTTGATATTTTTGAGGGCCAAGGACTAAGTTTAGTTCAGGAATAATAAATTCTGCTTTTGTCGTGTAATCAGAAACCAACACTCGCCCGACACTCTCGTTTTTAAACAAGTTTTGCATAGCAGCCATGTTATTTGGGTTTACCCCTCCTTTTTCTGGATCAGCACCCATAGTGATAAGTAAAATAACATTCTCTACAGTTCTAGTGATGGCTTGGTCCATTTTCTTCAACTCCATCTTGGCGTTGATATCTTCAAGAACAGGGAAGCCGAAAGGAACCGCAAATGGCTCATAGTCTTGTTTTTTATAAAAAGAGTAAGATAACCTTTTAGGGTCTAAGTTTATTTTAATACCTTTATTACTATAAGATCCATTATTAATAGAATCTTTAATCTCTGGGTCTAAAGCTTCAAATATAGCTAAATCTTCTTCTGTTTGAGGACTTCCAAGTCTCGCTATCTCATATTCAGATAATACCTTTTGGTATACACCCCCGTTAGTAAATGTAGTTGATCTTCTAGCAATAACATCATAAGGATTTAGAAGAATATATTTTAAAGGAACTTTATTGGCGGTCGCTCCGATATTTCCTACTTGATTAATTAATCTAGCATAATCGTCTGCTTTAAATTTGCCATCAATTCTATATAAAAAGATATTACCACTTCTGTAATATTCTCTAAAATATTGATCCTTAAGCCCTATAATGTTAACTTTTTTAAACCACTCGTAAAAAAACTCTCTGCTCTTTTTGCTGCCCCCTTCTAAGTAAATATCAGTGTTTGTGAACTCTGACATTATATCAATTGCGTTTCTAAATACAGCTACATTACAATAAGCTTTTTGGCACAGCTCAATAGCATCTCTACAAGTAACTCCATCAGAACCATACTCATAAGGCAGTAATCCCCTACGGATACTTGAGAACCTTTCTTTTTGAGTTACATAAGCAGATCTGTTTGTTCTAGACCCACTGAAAGTGCTTGTGGAAGCTCCTTGCCTTCTAGCTTCAGATGTAGAACTATAAGATGCATCGGAAGTATAAAAAGGTTCTCCTAAAAGTTCTGGAGAAGGTTCTTCTCCGATAGTCTGTGATGGGTGAGTGAATTTATCCCAATAATCAGAGCGCTTGGTGTATTTTCTTTTAGCCATAAATATAATTTATCTTACACGACAAAGTTAACTTTCAACTTTTTAAAGTTAAGAAATAAACATCGGAGTGAAAGTCGTTTGGGTATCAGAGATATCATCAGACTCCATATCATAAAAAATGTTCATCATCCAATTACCTAACACTAAAGCTGAATAAGAGTCTTTTCTGGCTTTATCAGCCCCACTTTGTTTTCTCAAGTTACGTGGTAAATCAAAACTTTGTGTGCCTTGGGCAGAAGTCGTAATTTGCACCAAAGCACACTGAACTTTCATTAAGTCCATCATATCTTTTTGATGCTCTACAAAATCAATCATTCTAGCTCCTTTACCCCCTTTGTCATTATTATCACCTTTAATGAACTTCAAATCATCTATCGGGACTCTAGATTTTCTTTGATTATTATAATCGTCATTCATAGCCGCTCCCGCGAAAAATATTCTTTTATGATCGAATGCTGATTGTAAAGATTCGTTAGCTAGCCTGATCCATGCTGAAGTCGGCTTTCTAAGAAACACAAATTTCTTTTCTGACTTATTATATTGATTTTTAAGCCTTCTTAAGTTTTTATCATAGTCTTTAGATTTATCTAGGTCGGCTTCTATGACACCAAGATTTAAATTTTTCTTTTTAAAGATTTCACTCTCATTGCAGGAGTTAATAAATTGGACTCCTCCATTGTAGTCACCCACTACAGCAGCTACATTAAAGTGGGTCAATATGTAAGCCATGTATTTAATATGTGTTTTTAAACTCGATCCAGAAAGCGCATAGCTATGGACAACAGTTCCTTTTCTAGTATCACGATTCAATTTTATTAAAAGCATCGCGAAATCGTCTGAACTTTCGCTTTCAGACCAAGAGGGGTCAAAAGCTAGAATATATTCATCTTTGGGGTTACCCACAACCTCTACGCATTGCCCTTCTCCGTCTGGTATGGTGCAAGCAGCCATCTTGCTCACCTTAAAGTATCCAGAGCTGTCATCTGTGAATATAGCACCAAACTCCCTGTCAAACTGGGAATCACTCATGGTGGATTTAGATTGATTGATTAGACTCTGATCATACAACTGTTCAGGAGCGCAATCATAACTAAAATGCATGATTGTTCTGTGTGCTCCGTCTTGCTTATTTTTATTTAAGATAAGAGCTTCATATTGCTGATAGATTTTATATAAATATTCAAATTTATAAGAAGCCGAGGATAAACCAATAATTTTGTTATTAGGCCACCTTTTTCTTTCTTCTTGTTTCATTTTACCCTGCTCGATCATCTGGGTTTCTAAATCATAAACCTCTTGACGCTCTGTGGGATTTTCCACAACAGATAGGAACGGTATGATAACCTCATTGTAAATTTTTTCAGGCATCAACAATAACTCATCAATAATCATTCTTTGGAATCGGAAACCCCTTAACTTTTCTCCATCTCCCAAAGGAAGTGCTCTGATACTACTTCTGCCGATCTCCATAACCCACTCATCGTTCATCTTAGATGTTCTAGTTATGCATTGAGAAAAGAAAGTAGCCTTGGGGCTTTTCGCTATATCTTCGATCTTTTTGAAAATCATTTTAGATTGCCTAAAAGACTTAGACAAAATACCTATCTGCACCCCCTGATTTAGAATAGCGTCTAATAGCGCGAAAACGCCCGTAGAGAAGCTTTTGGACATTCCCCGACTCCATATCCCCAAAAAGTAGTCGGACTCCATCATGGCCTTAATAGCCATATGCTGGAAGGGGAATAATTTAACCCCTGTAAACAATTCACAAGCAAAAGAAGGATTTTCCCTCAAGAATTTATAAAGCAAAACTTTCGCTTCAGTTTCCTCTATAAAACCCTCTTTTTCGAGAATATCTTTGTTTATATCCTTGTACTGTCGGTGTAGTTTCTGTTTTCCTGTTTCCCAAGCCATCTTTTTTTAATTGTTTGTCCCAAAAATACTGAAGGTCCACTGCCCAGAGCTTCGTGCCTAAAACAAGAATTTTAGGAATCAGTTCTTCGCTTTTCTCTCTAGACCCACTAAACACAAATTGACAGCAGTCTGTATACTCTGCCTGTATTTCACGCATCCTATGATAAACATAATCTAATTTAAATTTTTTGTATACCTGTTTATTAACAGCCCACATTTGATCAAAAGCTGTTTCTATCACCACATACAAGTAACAACCCGTAGATCTGCACCTATCTAATTCTTTTAAGAACCTATTGTATCCATTTGTGACAGTAGAACAAAAATCCTGGTAAGACTTCCTATCCACGAATGTATAGTCATATAAATCGCCCCCCACTGCATAATCCCCGACATCAAGCTTCAACAACTTAGAATTGGTGAAATGCAGGGGCTTCTGTTCTCTGGTATCTATCAGTATGGGTGTATCTGAATAATCTTTGTTGAATTGCTTCGGCAGAGGTTCAGAAAGCATAGGCTTCATTTCTAACTGCTTACATGTCTCTTTGTAGCTACCGAAGATCTGTTTACACAGATCTATGTCTGGCAGATTGCTAGTAAGTAGGTAAGTGGACGGGGGTCCAGACGAAACTGCTTTAGATAGGAATTTTTTGTTTAAGGACGCGACGATGAAATCTTTGACTTCCTCCTTTGGTGATTGGAGACACCATTTTTTCATATTTCTTTTATTTATGAAATCTGTAGCGAAATACTGTTTATAATTTTTAAAAGGTATTAACTCTCCAGTTAACTTGTCTTTTCTTCCATAATTCTCTACATAGTAATCTCCCAGCAGTTTACCGTGCTTTCTCATGTGAGAATGCAGTCCCTTTAAGGAATCAAATGAATCCCCACATATTTTACATTTATATGACATCTTGCTGTCCGATTCCCAAAACTCTTGCTTTCCATTCTGCCATACCCTCTAATCTTTCCGCTTCCTGCTTCACAGCCTCCTTTTGCATCTCTGCAATTCTTACCATTGTTTCTCTTTCTTCCTCTTCTTGGAAAAGTTGCACTATAGACAGAAATGAAGCATTTTCTTTGTTCATCTTCTTCATCCTTTCGCTTCTGTCTCCTTGAAGCTTTTTTGTCAGGTTCTCAATGCGGGTTTCACATTGATGATACTCTCCGCTCTTAGCTTTGATGATTTCAGCCAACCTGATAGACATTTCTTGCTGCTCGTCAGCATCATCGAACATACTATTCAGTTTGTTCAAGTGAGCGCTAATAACTTCTAAGTTTATGACTTCCTTGCACACGTTCAAATATAAATTTATTTCGTCTGCGGTTAAGTCGGGTTTATCCCAAGTCAATCGAGTAAATTCGTGTTCGAACAACACTCGATCCTCTTGATTTAAATAATTGTTAATAATTTTAAGAAATCTTGAGTTAGAAAAGTTGACCCCAAGTTTTTCTACGCAAATTTGTTTTTGTCTATTAAGTTTTGATTCATCTAACCTCAAACCAGTGGCATCATTGATTTTTTTGATGATTCGTGATGAAGACTTCGGTGCAATGTATGAATTGAGAGCACCTGAATCTTGAGAAGGTAAAATGTCAGGATTTACCTCTCTAATTTGAGATAAGACAGCTCTTTGCTCATTACTCAAAGGTCTGACAGATCTAGACGGAAAAACTATGCGAGCTATCTCTAAAGAAGACAATCCTTCTCCAGCTTGTTGAATTATGAAATCTTTTTGCTCTTTTGTGAATTCTATAGTCTCGGTAGGCATTCTTGCTGTCGTTTTAAAATCTATAGAGTTTTCTACTAAAAACTTTCTTACAGCTCTACCTTCTTTGGACCTCCCGTCTAAAGAATCGTCTTCGAAGCACTGCTTCGTCAAATCAATGAGATCGGGGATCTTTGATGCATTCTCCCTTAAAAAATCTTTCTGTTCTTTAGTTAGATCCATCTCCTATAATATCTTGCTCCTTTAGTATTTCCATAGCTACCTGTAGGAACTTCTTTTTTAAATTTTTCACTTGTCTATACCCAAGCTTCCTTTTTTGAGCAGAAATTTTGTAACCCATAAACTTAGCTACGTCTTCTTCGCTGCTTTTATCAAAATACAGCATTCTATACGCAGTATAATGAATATTACTCAAACGGATCTTCATTTGCCCATTTAATCTTTCTAAAGATACAGAAAAATTAAAATCTAGATATTCTTTACTCTTTACTTCTTTTACAAAGTCTTCGGTAGACAAAGGAAGCTTAACTTCTAAAGCTGATTTTTTAGTTTTTTCCCATTTTTGACATATAGGGCAAGTTGACGGATCATGATCTGGCTCATGCTGCTGGGGGCAAGGATTGACATAATTGCCGTAGTGATTTCTCACTAGGTTTCTTATTTGATTGGATATTATTCTACCAATCCAAGGTTCAAGAGGTCTTTCTTGATCCCACATGTGCCACTTCTTAGAAATGTGCAATTTGATGATTTGCTGAACATCGTCGAAGTCGAACCATTTTACAGCGTTAAGTCTCCACTTATATTGCTGTTTTTTAATCGCTGCATCAATTACTTCAGAAAAGTCTTCATAAGTATACTCACCCTTCTTTTTTCTTTTCATCAATAAATTCATTAATAGATCTAGCCCTCTTAGCCCGACCTTGATCGGATTTAGTTGACTCGCCTACCAATGAACCAAAAGTCATAGGACTTTTGTCAGACGCTTGGACTTCTACTTCAAAATTTGAAATTGTAGGTACACTCTCTGCATCTGTCTCGTCTTGAGAAATAACTACAGATTTTTCTAGCACAGGCATACCTGCTGAAGTGTTGGTCGAAGTTGTAGAAGCTAAAGAGTTGAGTTGTATACCACACTTCCCACAAAAATTAGGTTTTGCATTAGCATAAGAAAGTTTCGCACCGCAACTGTGACAAAATAGATGAGCCATACTATATATTTATATAATTAAAATTAAATTTTTCAAAAAAAGAAAAACAAGGCTTGTGTCTTTTATGTTTGTAGCAGTTCGCCGCTTGCGCGTAACACTTTTTTCTTGCTTTAATATATAATATTACACTTTCTTGCCTTTTTCTAACTTAGAAATGATAAACTTTAATATTTTGCTTCTAACAATATCGTTTTTGTTAAATGAAAAACAACTTATACCGTTTTCTTTAGACTCATCATCAGAAAATATATCAAACATATCTTTAAACCCAGTCTTACCATTAATATCGCTCTGCATAAAGTCTCCGCATATACACAGCTTAGTATCTTCTCCGATACGAGTGATTAATGTAGTTAATTCTTTGAACGTAAAGTTTTGAGCTTCATCCGCTACAATTAACTTATTGTTCCAGTTAGCGCCCCTCAAAAAGTTTATAGGTATAGCTGATACTCTTTCTTTTTGTTTTAAGAACGCAGTATCGCCTTCATGTATTATTTCTTCAAGTTTATCATATAGAGGTAGGGTGAAAGGGTTAAACTTTTCAGACATATCTCCAGGAAGACTCCCTAATCCTTTATCTGCGCTTTCTACAATACTTCTGATGTAAAGAAGGTCTTTCTCGTTATCTTCAGCCATTAAACGTAAACAACCATATAAAGACATGTATGTTTTACTAGAACCCGCTGGCCCAGACACAAACATGATTTTTACTTCAGGATCTAGTAGAGTCTCTAGAAATTTGCGTTGATTCGGGGTGAACTTAAATTTCCTCTCTTTGAATTTAATAGAGAAGAATGTATGAGGCTCTAGACGAAAATTAGACAATTTTTTAAGTGCCATATGTAATATACATTACACTGAAATTATAATTTAACCTGTTTAATTGTAGCGCTTGTCGCTAAAGTCTCTCCTCCTTGCGTAGAAAAGGACTCGGCCAGCAACCTAGAACCATGTGGAAAATTAATTAAATCCGCAGTTTCTGACATAACAGTAGTCCCACCTATACCGCACAGATTAACTATTAAATTGTTTTTTAAAACGTCTCCACTAAAATCTATTAAATTTTGTAATCCAGTAGAATTAATGCTAATTTCTTCCTCGACACCATCTAAAAGCATTTCCGAAGCATTTATAGAACCAATACCATAAACTGGAGTTCTAGAATAGTTTCTTTTAAAGCTTATTTGACTTTGTGTTTTATTTAAAATGTTCGCATCACCGCAGACTACGCTACAGGTATGGCCATATGCTACAGCATCGCTGTCCAAATGAGGAGCAGACGGGAGAAGAGGGATGGGAGGATTCGGTCGAAAAACCCTCCCACTAATTGTTCCACCAACCGCAGGTTCTAAAGAAACAAAATTCGCCTTCAATGTAACAGGAGCGAATGGACTAACGTCTACAGAAACATCCGTAGCGTAACATTTGCCATAAAAACCGCTTCCTAATTGAATCGATACAAAATTATCTTGATTCGCATCTTCTAGAAATTTTAATCCAGACAGCATCCCTGTATGTAGTATACAGTCAACTGATATATCAGCAGTGAGCGCTCCATTAAATACGAACTGGTCATCATGGACTATTGTTTTCCCCTGTTTACGTTTGGGGCTATGATTTGTATTGTAATTTACACTGGCTTGAGTGGCAGGTATATAACCTTTCATTTCCGAAATCAAAGTCGTACCCACTCCAACTTGACCGATATAAACAGGAAACTCACTATATGGTAAACTCATTTGTTTAATTTACACCATTTTACTGATTACCAACTACCATAAGGCCAAAATTTGCCGTAGCGTATGATATCCAGATCACACCCCAACCATATTCCTTCTTCATGAAATACGCCACAGCCACAACCCCATACATCAATCCCGCCAACAAAGGCACATACTTTGTTATATCGTCAAGAGTCACTTCTAATTATAGGGTCTGATTATTTTTTTTAAACAATAAATAGAACTCATGCCCCCGTTTACCACGCCCAGACAAATGGGTGGGGGTTTCACCGTTGATAAATTGATAATGGACTCCCCCCCCGATTTTGCCACGCAAACGCTTAAAAATATTTTCAGAAATGGGGTAGGGTCTTGTGGGGTGTCAAGTCTTTTTTAAATAAAAAAAATAAATAAAAGAGCAAAAAAAACCTTGCAATAAACTCCGAGGTGTGCTATACTACTCGCATGACAGAAACAAATACAACCCCAAGAACTGACCTCGACAAATTCTACACAGAGCGCAACGCAGCGACTGCCATGCGTGATGACCTCTTCTTTCTAGTAGGTTGGCTTTCCGTAGACGAGCCAGAGACATCTAAGAGACTTGAGGCTATACTGACACAACACGCAGAGAACAGAGAACAAAGTTACATGTAATCTTTTAAGTAAAAAACATCAAAAAAGATCTTGATTAACTTCTAAATCTATACTATACTACACCCATGACAGAAACAACTTCAATCCCCACTAAGTCAGTCCAAAATCTAGAAATCAGTGATGATATGCATGACACGGTTGAAATGGGATATATGGAAGCAGATAAGTGTTTCTACTACTGCGAATTCTCTTACAAAGGAAAGTCTTACGAGGGAGTCATTGAAGCAGTTAGGGTTTGGGACGAAGGTTCTGAATGCGCTTTCGTAGAATGGGAAGGCGATACCATTAATAACGTCGAAGAAAAATAATTCAAAATAATAGCAAAGAAAGCTTGCATCACTCAAAAAAATAAACTATACTACCCACATGACAGCAAACAAAGAATACTACCGCAGCGTAACTTGGGACGATGGTCGCACAGTCAAATTCAACGATGACTTCGAGGTAGAAGGCTTCACCAAGGTCACCGATATCTGGCCTTCCGAAAGTTCTATAGCTAGGAACCTTGAACAGCGCAAGGCTTTAGGCGGTGGCAAGTCTTTCGGCTACCGCTACAAGTCTATGCAGAGACAAGACTGGTATGTAGACTTCGACGCAAAAGCTTACTGGGCTTCTGATAACGTATAAAAAAAAACTTGTCTAACTTCTAAATCTAAACTACACTACCCACATGAAAAAAATATTCGCTATAATCAACCACTTCATTGACCGCTTCCTCATGTCCATGATGATATGCGTAAGCTTCAATCTCGTAGTCATCTGCGCTGTCGTTCTGATCGGCGCTGGCCCTCAACTCTTCGCCAGCGTTCTGCACGGGTGGGATGGCCCCGACTTTCTCGCTGTCATGTTTATACCGAGCACGGTCGGCGCGGTTCTCCTAGTGATAGGGGATGTGATCCTAAAGAGACTCTACGAAAAATCTTGATGGGGTAACCTGTCGCTGTCATGGAGCCTCGTCACCCAAGGGTGGCGGGGCTTTTTCTTTGCAAATAAACTTAAAAAAAAACTTGACACGGTTGCTTGTTGGTGGTATGAGAAAAACCTCGTAACTCACTGATAGTCAACGAGTTAGGAGGCGCGGCCCCCCGCCCCCGCCTAAGTGCTTGATACTCAATGACTTACAACACGTAAAAAAAAAATGCGTAATAACGCAAAAAAAAGCTTGCGGCTCTCTCAAAAATCCTTTATACTCCCCCCAGTAAGAAAGCTCTATAGTCTAACGAGTAAGACATTCTCCACGGCCTCTCGGTATACCGAAGCCACCGCAACCCCAATGGTTCGGGTGAGGAAGACAAAGGTGCAAGTCCTTTTAGAGCCGCCAATTTTCCCCAAAAAATAAATTGATTAGATATGAAGAAAAAGATGATTGTTAAGTTGTTTTCAAAAGGTGGAATCCTTCTCTTCTCACATGAGTGTGAGGGTGTTTCAAGTCTCGAAGTCGGGCAAGAGTTAGCTGAAAAGCCCTTCTTCTCAAAGTATATGGATGAATGGGGCTGCAATATGGTTGTAAGCCCTCTTTAAAAAAAAGTGTTAA
>Ga0209535_1001040_pt1 | contig 19045 bp, 18 predicted proteins | sample LinPmetageLP28_FD_184041 | JGI IMG/M metagenome (GOLD analysis project Ga0209535, IMG submission 184041) | Marine viral communities from the Pacific Ocean - LP-28 (SPAdes) (version 2) | ecosystem: Environmental > Aquatic > Marine > Oceanic | place: Pacific Ocean | collected 2009-08-22
AGGTACTCGTTCCTTGCGAGGTGTACGCCTACGAGCATGAGATTCGTTGTGAATAGCGGCAAGCAGTACATACATTATGACGGGAGCCGCTACTACCTACCCAAGGATGAGCACAAGCCCATAGCGTTTACCAACGGTAAACAGAATTCAGCCGCAGGGCACCGACACAACGGGGCATGGGCATGGGGGTTGACGACCGATCCGCACCCTGTACCCGTCATACGAGTACGTGTTAACAAGGAAGCCAAGGCACCGTACAAGAAAGCTATCGACGAGTACTTGCACTGGGCGTGGACTATGACCCCGATACTTGAGGGCACTATGGACTGGGAGTCAAACCGCGAGGCTAGGATAGCGGCTGATCGTATGAGTGGGGGCACGTTTAAAGACATGCTAATGGACGATCAACACGAGCAACGTACCACTATGGTACACGCGTTCCTGTGCGGGTTAGCCAATGACATGGGTAACAGGTACTGGCATGGTATGGCTATAAATAATAACGTCAGCCTAACAAGTGACCCTAAGAAGTTCCGCGCCAAGTTCAATGCGTGGGTTAACAATATGGGCGAGTTCAATGACTCGTTTGAAGAATACAGAGAGGTGAAATAACATGGCTGAATCACATTATTCGTACAACGAGGAGGGGAAGTACTGTCTATATACAGTTGCTGACGCACAGAAAATTGCCCTGCCTTCACCCGTAGGTAACACGTCAAACCGTCACGAGTTGAATTGGTTTATCAATGAGATAAAGAAAGCCTTCAGAGGTTGTGAGATACGCCCTGACCACGAGAACAACGACCGAGACATGGTGTATCACGTTTACTACCCCGAGGACGAATACACTATGGGTTGGATAGACGTGGGGTTCTGTCATACCAACGAGAAGATGGTGTACCGTGTGTACAGTAGAGACATAACCAATAACAAGCACAGCAACTACTCTTCGGAGTTCCGCACAAAGATCACTGCCCTACAGGGACAGGCCAAGAAGAACGCAAAGAAGTACTTGCGCAGATGTACGCACAGTGAGGTAGTGCTTGCTAGTAGGAATAAGTGTAGGAGTGCATTAATGCACGCGGTAGATAATACTCAAGATAAGTATTGCACTGCGTGGACGCAACTGCTCGGTGCGAGGTGGGACAAGACAAATGAAGAAAGGGTCACTCCAGTACTCAATGAGATGTACATGCTGTTGGACTCTGGACATGAGTTCTTAGATAAGACTGTGCCAGATAACCTAACGTCTCTACGTGCGACTAAGGAGGTGAAAGATCAATCCAAGGCTGACGCAGAGATGCCTATGTATGCTGTACGAGTATACGAGAGGTTAGGCAAGCAAGCGTTCGATGTGTGTCCCGTGGGGGATATGCACAATATGGAGAGGACTAGGCTGTTGGAGTTTGATACTTACTATGGTGACTTACCCGATGACGTGCTGGGTAAGCTGTCTACTCTGTCTATATGTGGGGTGGGAGACTACATACCGCAGGTTGGGTATCGCCACAGTGAGGCTCTGTTCTATGTCACACAGTGATACAATATGGGACGATCCGACAGAGATGCCTAACGCTTACCGCGTTTCTACGCTGGGGTACACTAACAGTATCGAGGTAACGTGTTTAGGCATGAATTGTGTTGACTCGGAGTGTGAGGGGTTATATGATCTGGATGGAGATGTACCAGAGTGGCTTGAAGAAAGGCTCTCGGTGCTGATGATGTGTGACCCTACACCGCCCACCGAACCTGTAGAGGGTATTGGTAGGCGTATCGACGAACACACGTTTTGGGTATTTAAATAACGAGGGACTGAAGCCAGTTCCCGACGAAAAGGAGAGGGTTATGGCGATGACGCCAGAAGGGAAGGTCAAGCTAAAGATTGTCAAACAACTGAAAGAGTTAGGGTGCTACTACTTTTTCCCTGCTACTGGGGGATACGGTAAGAGCGGAGTACCTGACATAGTAGGTTGTTATAGAGGTAAGTTCTTTGGGATTGAATGTAAGGCGGGCAAGAACAAGCCAACAGCTTTACAGGAAATGAACCTGAGACAAATAGGCGAGGCGCATGGTATTGCGTACGTAATCAACGAAGACAACATGAATGATATTAAACAAATCCTTGGAGGATAGTATGACACAAGCACACAGGGTATTGGGTTGGCTAGAAGATGGAAAGACAATCACGACATTAGATTCTTTCCGTGAATTAGGTATCACGCGACTAGCCGCAAGAATCTACGAACTAAAAAAGGAAGGGCATACGATAAACAAGAGGACGCTTAAAGTGACCAATCGTTTCTCCGAAGAATGTCATATAGCTGAATACTTTATAGGGGAAGAGGAGTCAAGTGAATGAGTATTAACGATGCAACCCCGCAAGACTGGGATAGATTACGTACGCAAGCACCTGCTATAGAGAAGACTGGGCTAGAGTATTGGGGCACGGCTATGGACGGCACGTCCGATGATATGGTCAATCACCCCAACCACTATACCTACGGCAATGTCGAATGCATTGAGGGTATACAAGCAAGCATGACTGCCGAAGCATTCCAAGGGTACTGCAAGGGTGCCTGTCTGAAATACCTTTGGAGGTACGAGCGGAAGGGTAAGCCGTTAGAGGACTTACAGAAAGCGCAGTGGTACCTAAACAAGTTAATAGAGGTTATGGACTATGAGTAAGGGTAGCCGTCAGCGCCCTACTGCGCAGACGTTCTGGGACAACTGGGATAAGGTGTTTGGGGATGAGGAAGCCCCCAAGCATATTACCGAAGCCGAACACAAAGCAGACATGGAAGTAGTGGACATAGAGGAGGATAGAGATGGACTTGATAACGGTTGACTTTGAAACGTATTATGACAAGGACTTCTCTCTCCGTAAGATGACAACAGAAGCCTACATCCGTGACCCTCGTTTTGAGGTAGTGGGTGTAAGCGTTAAGGTAAATAACAATGACACAGAATGGGCTAGTGGTACGCACGAAGAACTCAAGGAGTACTTACATACTTTCGATTGGGGTGCGTCTGTACTTTTGTGCCATAACACTTTGTTTGATGGCGCTATTCTTAGTTGGCTATTTGATGTTCATCCTCGCGTCCTCGCTGACACTCTTTGTATTGCTCGTGCTTTACATGGTGTCGAAGTTGGCGGTTCTCTCCATGCTCTTACGCAGAGGTATGGCCTCGGCACTAAAGGGACGGAAGTACTAGATGCGATAGGTAAACGTAGACTGGACTTCACCGATGCAGAGTTAGATAAGTATGGCGACTACTGTATCAACGATGTAGAGTTAACCTATAAGCTGTTTAATGTTATGGGTAGAGGGTTCCCTAAGAACGAACTCCGACTGATAGACTGTACACTGCGTATGTTCGTAGAGCCTGTACTGGAGTTGGATTTAGGGTTACTGGAACAACACCTTGAAGATACCAAACAGATCAAGGAAGACTTGATAACGTCTTCTGGTGTGACCAAGAAAGAATTGATGAGTAACCCTAAGTTTGCCGAATTGCTTGAGGGGCTAGGTGTCATACCACCTACTAAGATAAGTCTTACCACTAACAAAGAGACGTTCGCGTTTGCTAAGAACGACGAGCAATTCAAGGCGTTGGAGAATCATCCCGACTCGCGTGTACAAGCATTAGTTGTATCTAGGCTGGGCATCAAGAGCACGCTAGAAGAATCACGTACTGAGAGGTTTATAGGCATAGCCAAGCGTGGCCTCATGCCGGTACCTATCCGATACTACGCGGCACATACTGGTAGGTGGGGTGGTGATGATAAGATCAACATACAGAATCTACCTAGCCGTGGTGTAAATGGTAAGAAATTAAAGAACAGTATGCTTGCCCCCGAAGGGTACATGATGGTTGACTGTGACTCGTCGCAGATCGAAGCGCGTGTACTGGCGTGGCTTGCAGGGCAGGATGATTTAGTCCAAGCGTTTGCCGACGAGGAAGACGTGTACATTAAGATGGCGTCTAAGATATATAACATACCAGAAGAAACGGTCACGAAATCCCAACGCTTTGTAGGTAAGACTACTATCTTGGGCGCAGGATACGGCATGGGAGCAGTGCGTTTTGCAGATCAGCTACAGTCGTTTGGTACTCGTATGGACGTAGAGGAAGCACGCAGGGTAATCCGAATATACCGAGACGCTAACTGGAAGATAAACACGTTATGGCGTGACTGCCAGAACATGCTGGTGGAGATGTCGCGGGGTAACTCTGGTAGCCTCGGCCCTAATGAGATAGTTAAATACGGGGCTGACGGGCGTAATGGTTGGATACTACTACCGTCTGGGCTAAAGATGCGTTATGACGACTTACAGTACGAACAAGGTGAGCGTGGGCCAGAGTTTAAGTACAAGACTAGGCGCGGGTACACTAGGATATATGGCGGTAAAGTAACAGAGAACATATGCCAAGCGTTAGCTAGATGTATCATCGGAGATCAGATGCTAGCGATTGCTAAAAGGTATAAGGTGGCTTTGACTGTACACGATTCCGTGGTATGTTGTGTACCAGAGCAAGAACTAAAAGAAGCTACACGCTATATCGAAGAGTGTATGAGTAGCACTGCAACGTGGGCGGAAGGCTTGCCCATCACGTGCGAATCAGATAACGGTAAATCATATGGGGAGGCGGCAGAATGACTGATATAGAGAAAGCTATGAAGCAAGCGCACAAATTTGCGGACGAGGCCATAAAAAAATCATCTCGGGGGCGGGTAAGTGATTACTGTCACCGTTTTAAAGACTATATGGGAGAGCCAACGGTGGTCAGCAGGTGGCAACTTGTTCACTTGATGGCGTTTACTTTCTTGTTTACTACGATTGCCGGGGCTATCTATGGGTAAGGTAACAGACATTAACGAGTTCAGACGCGCTAAAGACGTTACTCTAAGCGACTCAGAAACAGAAGGTGATTACCTGACTATAATAGTAGGAGAAACTTCTGAAGGTGAAGACCTCGTGCTAATAGAACAATGCGAGACCGAAGGCACTACTAGACATAGAAATACAGTTACTATGACTACGGACATGCTACACGTGTTAATAAGTGAGTTGATAGTAGCCGCAGATATTATACAGGGTAAGGAACCGGAATGAGTATAACCCCGTGGTCGTTCTCAAAGATTAAGTCGTTCGAGCAGTGTCCTAAGAAGTTCTACCATCTCAAGGTGGCGAAGGACTACAAGGAACCAGAGACAGAGGCTATGCTATATGGCACTGCCGTACACTTGGCCGCAGAGGAATACATTAGAGACGGCACTCCGCTACCCGAAAAGTACAACTACTGTAAAGATGTACTTGATGTACTTAATGGCATAGAAGGCGAGAAGCTGTGCGAGTTGGAGATGGGGCTTACTGAGAACCTAGAGCCATGCGGATTCCGAGACGACAACGTATGGTGGCGTGGTATTGCCGACTTAGTAATTCTAAACAAACGCACCAAAACAGCTTATGTGGTAGACTACAAGACAAGTAAAAATACTAGGTACGCAGACAAAGGCCAGTTAGAACTGATGGCTATGAGTATGTTTAAGATGTACCCCAAGCTAGAAAAGGTAAAGGGCGGTCTACTATTTGTAGTGTGTGGTGAGTTAATAAAGGAAGACTACTCCAAGCCGGACGAGCCTAGGCTATGGGAGAAGTGGTTATCAGACTACAACCGTATGGAACAAGCCTTTGAGAACGATGTGTGGAACGCACACCAGAGTGGATTATGTCGTAGGCACTGTATTGTTACAGAGTGCGTACACAACGGGAGAAACTAATGCCGTACAAAAACAAAGCAGACCGGAAGAAACAAAAGAACCCTCCTGTTGGAAGTAAAGAACATAAAGCACGTATGGAGCGCCAACGCGCCAGACGTAAGATGGATAAAGAAGGTAAAGACGCCAACAAGAATGGTAAAGCTGACAAGCGTGAAGGTAAAGACGTAGCCCATAAAAAGCCGTTAAGTAAGGGCGGTAGCAATAAGGATGGAGTTACAGTACAGAGTAAGAAGAAAAATCGCTCGGCTGGTGGTAAGTTAAGTAAAGGTTAGTATTTTGTGTGGTGTGTGGGAGACGCGTGCTTGATGCGTCATTAAATAATGTCGTGCCTCTCCTTATGGCATTAAGAATCAGCGACATAAAATCGAGTAGTCTAACGGGTTAGTATTATATTTATCGCTAGTCCCTACATAATGCAGACCTAGCCCTATCTGTGGACGAAGCAGGGCCATTAAACTTTTTCGCGTGACGTGGACACCCACTTCATGCTATTTCGTATCGGAGCGATAAATGAAGATAGTAGATGATAAGGCGTTATTACTTACGCTACGTAACCCCGCGAAGGTTACATCGGTTATACCAAAGAGCAGAGAGTTAGCGAACAATCAAGTACTTGTTAACTGGGGGTTAGAAGAGACACAGGTGCTACGCAACATGAATATCAATGCGCCATCCCCCATAGAATCTAAGTACGATTGGACAGGTAAGTACACTCCGTTTGATCATCAGAAGACTACAGCTAGTTTTTTCACACTGAACCGCAAGGCTTTTTGCTTTAACGAGCAGGGTACAGGTAAGACTGCCAGTGCTATATGGGCGTCAGACTACCTTATGAAGCAGGGAGCAATACGTCGAGTGTTGGTGGTGTGCCCCCTATCTATTATGGATTCCGCGTGGCGTAACGACTTATTCAGTTTTGCTATGCACCGAAAAGTAGACGTGGCATACGGAGCAAAAGCTAAACGCGCTAAGATAATAGAAGGCGATGCTGAGTACGTGATAATAAATTATGACGGGGTAGAGATCGTAGCAGACGCAGTAGCCAACGGAGGGTTTGACCTTATAATCGTTGACGAGGCTACGCACTACAAGAACCCACAGACTAAACGATGGAAGACCATGAACAAGTTAGTGGAGCCAAGTACGTGGTTGTGGATGATGACAGGTACGCCAGCCGCCCAAAGCCCTACCGATGCGTATGGCATAGCTAAACTAGTTAATCCCAACGGAGTGCCTAGGTTCTTTGGCTCGTTCCGCGACCAAGTAATGCGTAAGGTAACAAACTTTAAGTGGGTACCTAAAGAAAATGCCACCGCTACAGTGCATAGAGTACTGCAACCAGCCATACGGTTCACCAAAGACGAGTGCTTAGACCTACCTGACATGGTGTATACAAAGAGGGAAGTACCCCTAACCCGACAACAAACAAAGTACTACAAAGAATTAAAGAACAAGATGGTTATGCAGGCCGCAGGCGAACAAATAAGCGCCGCCAATGCCGCAGTTAACATGAACAAGTTACTGCAAATATCCGCAGGTGCGGTGTACACCGATGGTGGAGACTCCCTTGAGTTCGACATATCCCCCCGATACAAAGTACTCCGAGAAGTAATAGACGAGTCTAGTAAAAAGGTATTAGTGTTCGTACCTTTCAAGCATACGATTGACCTGTTGACTAACAAGCTACGTGATGACGGCATAGCTACAGAAGTAATACGTGGGGATGTTAGTGCAGGTAAACGCACAGAAATATTTAAACGGTTCCAAGAAGCAGATGACCCTCGTGTATTAGTTATACAACCCCAATCAGCGGCGCATGGCGTAACACTAACTGCGGCAAACACAGTGGTATGGTGGGCACCTACAAGTTCACTAGAAACATACGCTCAAGCCAACGCTCGCGTGCATAGGTCAGGACAAGACCACAAGTGTACCGTCGTGCAGCTCCAAGGTTCCCACGCAGAGAAACGTGTTTACGCACTACTTGATAACAGAATAGACATTCACACAAAAATGATTGATCTTTACAAAGAAATACTTGACTAGCTAACAATAAGCTACTAGAGTGAACGTCCCGTTAGTAAAGGAGCGTAAAATGAGCGAAGGCAAGTCCACCGCTGAACAGTTAACTAAGGTTTATCTCAAGATAAAAGATAAGCGTACAGAACTCTCAGCGGCTTTTAAAGAAGAGGACGGCAAACTGACCGAGCAGATGGACAAGGTAAAGAAAGCCTTGTTGGAGTACTGCAAAGAGCAGGGAGTCGATAGTGTAAAAACTTCAGCAGGATTGTTTTATAGGTCTGCCAAGACTAGGTACTGGACTAGTGATTGGAGCAACATGCACGAATTTGTTTTGGAGCATGAGGCACCCGAGTTACTTGATAAGCGACTCAACCAGACAAACATGAAGCAGTTTTTAGAAGAGAACCCCGACCTTGTACCCAAAGGTCTTAACGTAGACTCAGAATATGTAGTCTCAGTGAGGAGGAAGTAATGGCGGCATTTGTACCAATCGAAAACGTGGCAAATCATTTTGCCGTGTCTATATCTACTGTACGTGCATGGATACGTACTAACAAGATTCCTAGCGATACTTATATAAAGGTAGGCTCCACTTACCGATTTAAGTTGCCGGAGTTGGAAGCGGAACTTTTAGGTAAGCCCTCGGCAGTTGAGGAAGCGCCTGAAGGTGACATGATGTACGAGCAGTTAGAGTTAGACTTGGATGAAGACGCCTGATGAGTAGTAATGGGCTACGCCGAATTAGCATACGTGGTGGCAAGTTTCACGTTATAGCTGATGGCGAAGAAGTTACTAGAGACTTAGGCTATATGGATGTGGTGATAGCAAATGCCGCACCAGTATCTCGCGCTTACTATGGCGATGCGTATGACCCCAATAGGGTTGCGGTACCGACATGTTGGTCTTCTGACACACAGGTACCTTCAGTAGATGTACCCCAAGATCAGCGGCAAGCTATGCGCTGTATGGACTGCCCTCAAAATATAAGAGGTTCTGGACAGTATGGGGGTAGGGCTTGTCGGTTTGGACAACGACTAGCAGTTGTATTTGGGGATAACCCCGAAGAGGTGTATCAGTTACAGATACCTGCCACGTCTATATTTGGCAGTACTGATAGCGGGGACATGGGTATGCAAAACTATGCTCGGTTACTCGCTAAACATGACACACCAGTAGTTACTATCACCACCAAGATTTACTTTGATGAGGGTAGTGCTGTACCAAAACTTTGCTTTAAGCCGGTAGACCGCTTAGACCAAGACACAATCGAGAGGGTTTCGGCCATGATTGACCATGAAGATACTATTCAGGCCATCACTATGTCTATCCCTGTAACAAGTGAACCTGTGTCTCCGTTCGGTGTGGTAGAAGGTTTCGAGTTAAACGCAAATTAATCTATTAGGATTTAATCAAATGGCTACAAATAATCAGTATGTAATATCAGACGTTGAGGCTCTATGGCCCCGTATCAATAAGACTTACAAGTTCGATAACGCAGAGAACCGCACTGTACCGTGTGACGCGTTTGACGAAGGCGCTAAGTATGAAACCCGCTTCCGTATGACTAAAGACCAAGCCAAGGCTCTGTTCATGGAAATGGTTAAAGCGTATGAAGCCAAGAAAGAAAAGGGCTGGCCTGACAAGTTTGACATGCCCTTTAAGAAAGAAGAAGATGGCACTTACACGCACAAAGCATCACTGAAAGGGGCGTACGGTAAAGACGCTACGTTTAAACCTGTACAGTACGATGCAAAAAGCGTTAGACTACCAGACGACTTCATGCTTACCACAGGTAGCACTGTCAATGTAGCAGTTACGTTTACTCCCTATAATATGCGGGAAGCTGGTGTGTCTCTTAGGTTACGTGCGGTACAAGTTACCAAGTATGTACCTATGGAAGCCGCGTCACCATTCGGCACTGTAGAGGGTGGGTTCCAGTTCTCATCGGAAGATAATCCGTTTGAAGTGGCTGAAGCCCCTGCACAGAAGCCTGCGGAAGCAGTAACTGATGAGTTGTTTGGGGATGACGAACCCGCAAAAGTAGAAGAGCCTAAAAAAGTAGTTAAGAAGACGGCTCCTGCACCTAAAGCATCTGACGATGCACTGGCCGATATAGTGGCCGACTGGGACGACTAGTCCCTGCAAGACTCCACTGTAGCTAGGATGTGTTCCGAAAAGGGCGTGCAAGCGCCCCTGCTACAATACCTCTCGGATTTAGGTATTTACTATGCAAGTAGAAGATTTTTTAAGACGGGTACTAGGGGAAGATGGGCACTACTGCCTGTTCTCTTTTCGTACAAAGGATGACAGGAGGGTACAGAAGTTCTACTCCTCCATTGGGGATATGGCCGATACTTCTCGTGACCTAGACAGTAAAGGTTATGACTCTTACTTTGCTCTTAGCACGTTCAATGAACCCAACTCACGTAAAGTTGATAACGTAAAGCAACTAAAGTCTTTCTTTTTAGACCTCGACTGCGGGGCTACCAAAGACTATCCAGATCAAGATAAAGCCCTTGTAGCATTACAGGGGTTCTGTAAGACGTTATCACTACCCAAACCTAAACTGGTTAACTCTGGTCGTGGCGTTCACGCATACTGGTTCCTATCGGAGTCGATAGGGCTGGACGACTGGCTACCTGTAGCAGAACGTCTAAAGAAGTTATGTGCTGAACACGGACTACTGGCTGACCCCGCTGTCACTGCCGATGCCGCTAGGGTACTGCGTGTACCCACTACGCACAACTACAAGACCGACCCACCATCACCTGTAGAGTTCTTTGGAGATGACCATCCTGACGACGTGGACTTTGACAAGTTCTCTACGCTATTGGGAGGGGGGTTGATACCAGTTCCCAAGAAAATGACCCCGTCCGGTAGCAATGCTGTCATGGATGCGTTGATGGGTAACAAGCAAAACAAGTTTAAAGACATCATAGCTAAGACCATGAACGGCACTGGTTGCGACCAGATAAAGACTATATGGAAAGACCAAGAGAATTGCAGTGAACCCATGTGGAGGGCGGGACTGTCTATCGCTAAGTTCTGCGTGGACTCCGAATCTGCGGCTCACAACATATCTAAGAAGCACGAGGGGTACACTCCCGAAGACACACGGGAGAAGATGGAACTGATTAAAGGCCCATACAAGTGTACGTCTTTTGACGAGTTTAACCCTGACGTATGCCCGAACTGCCCTAACTGGGGTAAGATAAAATCCCCTATAGTGTTAGGCAGTAGCGTGGTGGAGGCAACGGAGGCAGACAACATCGTAGAAGTACCCGCGTTAGACCTCCCCTTTGCACCTGCTACTACCTACGTTATTCCGGCGTACCCTAGACCATTTTTTAGGGGAACCAATGGTGGTGTTTACATACGGACTACCAATGCCGAGGGCGACCCTGACGAGAAGGTCGTGTATCACAATGACCTGTACGTGGTTAAGCGTATACAAGACGTGGAGATGGGTGAAGCTGTAGTTGTTAGACTACACCTACCTAAAGATGGAGTGAGGGAGTTCACAATCCCGCTTACCTCCGTTACCTCCAAAGAAGAATTACGGAAGCAGATGTCCATGAACGGGGTTGCTGTTTCGAGGATGGACGATCTTATGACTTATATGACTACTTGGGTAAACGAGTTACAGGCTACCAGCGTTGCAGACGAAGCACGTAGGCAGTTTGGATGGACTGATGATTCGTACACATCGTTTGTAGTAGGCAACCAAGAAATATTTGAAGATAGTATAAAGGCCAATCCTCCTTCCACTCCCACGGTGGGCTTGTTCCATGCGTTTGAACCCAAGGGTACTTTGCAAGAGTGGATCGACATGGCTAACTTCTACGACCGTGACGGATTTGAACTACATCAGTACATAGTTGCGTCCGCGTTTGGATCACCTCTCATGGCACTTAGTCCGGTAGCTTGCTCGGGGTTTCACGTGCATAGTAAGGAGAGTGGCCTTGGTAAGACTACTGCTATGTTCGTAGGGGCATCTGTATGGGGCAACCCCGAAGAGTTAGTGCTGGATAAGAACGATACGCAAAACTCTAGGATGTTACGTGGAGAAGTGTACCATAACCTGCCACTGTACATTGACGAGATGACTAACGCTAAAGGCGACGATCTATCAGACATGGTGTACCAACTGACTGGGGGTAAGCAGAGGAACCGCATGACTGGCGGTGGGGCAAATACGGAACGGGCACGCGGTAAGCCTTGGAGCCTACAGGCTGTCACTACAGGTAACACTAGCATCATCGAAAAGATAAGCATGTACAAGAATGGGCCGAAGGCGGAGGCTCAACGTATGTTAGAGACCAAGGCAGTTAAGCTGTTCAAAGAAGCGGGAACTAAGAGCATTACTGATGCTCACGCACGCAACGCTGTGTCTATATACGGCCACGCCGGAACGGTTTACATACAGTACGTTATGAAGAACCTAGAAGAAGTAAAGAAGCTACGCGACTCCGTGCAGGCAAAGATAGATGAAGTGGCAGGACTTACTGCTGAGAACCGATTCTGGTCAGCAGGTGCGGCAAACAACCTGACAGGTGTACTCGTGGCTAAGAAGATAGGGCTAGTTAACTATGACACTAACAAGCTGTTTAAGTATGTTATCAAGTTACTACGTGAGAACTTAAATGCGGTAGCTGACATGGGTTCTTCTGCGGCAGATACCCTCAACGACTATATCCACGAGCATTGGGGTAGCATACTTAAAATCAAGAGCAGTGACGACCTACGCAAGAATCAGGGCAACGGCATGGACGACCTAGTTATACCCGAACTAGACCCTAAAGTGCGGCTAGTTGGTAGGTATGAGACTGACCTCAAACGTGCGTACCTAATACCTAAACCACTGAAGGCGTGGTGTGGGCGACAGCAGATAAACTACGGATCGTTTATACAGGAACTCAAAGATGGCTTTGGGGCTAAGACCACCAAGGTGCGACTTACTAAAGGTACTACTACCGTGTTACCTCTAACGCACGCGTTGTTTGTGGACTGCTCTAGGGTAGACGTAGATACAGAATAACGTGTTACTGTTAGATGACTTATCCCCCGACGGAATAAAAATCGTAACAAACTGGGACGCTATGCATGTGGGGGCATCTGTCTTTATACCGTGCATTAACACACAGAAAGCTAAAGAACAGGTTGCAAGGCTGTTTAAACGTAAGAAATGGCAAGTAAAAGCGAAAATAGCCATAGAAAATGGCAAATTAGGTATACGTATCTGGCGGACTATATGATACTATGTGGGACGTAGTGGGCCACTCCCCTGACTCACTATGGTTATACCCCTCTCAACCCCCTGCTCGTTTCCGAGGCGACAGGGGGTTTTTTATTAATACCCTTTGTTGTACTCCATGTTACTTCTCATAATAGCGTACTGCATTATAGGGTTTACAGTGACTCCGTTATGCATTTTAGCTGATGTATCCATATGCCCTTTTAAAGATTTTAACGCTTGTTGTGGAGTTATTCCCGCTGTAGGGTGTCTATAGTTGTGGTCGGATATGTCTTGCATTACCTCCGTCATAGTTTCGTGGTCACCCATACGTGCCGCTACATAGAACTTCTTGGTCATAGCACTGCGTTTAGATGTAACCGCTTTCTCAACCCCTTTGTTCCGTGCGGATATTTCTTGGCGATACGTATATTCCGCAGGAGGGAATCCTAGAGCCTGCGCCGCAAAATCTCCTACAGTCATGTCATCGTATATAGGGTTTTTCCTGCGAGATTGTATACCGCCTTCTCTTGCGTAACGCCCTACGGTGCTACGATACAAATTAGTAATACCGGCAGGCATAAGGCTCTCCATACCACGCTCGAAGCTACCGTACTCGTAAGAATTGAAGTCATCGTATGCACGCTTGAGTCTAGTACCTGTGCTTAATGCGGGGCCACCCAAGTAGAATCCTAGGCTCTCTTCGAGAGATGGGTCTTTGTTAAACCTGTTCTCCTGTAACAATAGGTTACTCAAACCCACACGCGAGGCTACATCCGTACCTGTTAGCGCGGTGAGCGCACCTTTGTACCAACCCTCATTTAAGTATTTACGTGTTATGGTACGAGCATCGTCCTCTTCATCATCTAAGAACATGTTAGCTATCATAGTGGCTGCGCCATATAGCGGAAGCCCCTGTACCCCAGCAAAGAACAATGCGGATAAGTGAACTCCCATAGCCTGTTTAAACGCCATAGCCGCTAGTTCTTTACTCTCAGCATCTTTACCCCCTACATTATCTAGAAGCAGCTTGCCCGACTTAATCATGGTGTAGTACATCTGTAGGCCGTAACTCTTATACATCAAAGCCACACGCCCGATACCCTGCTGTGAGTACCCTGCCGCAGTCTCTAGTACGGAACCGCCGTTGGTTTCCTGTGCAAAGTATAGGGCTTCTTTTGCCGCTAACTCCATACGCGCTTCGGAACTACTAGGCACGTCTATAAACTTGGCCTGTGCCGCACTGTAGAACTTCTTATCTCCCTTAGCCTCGTGCATAGCATCTAGCTTGTCTAGGTTAAGGTCGTATGATGCGACTACGGTTGTCTGACGGTTAAACCTTTCCGCCGCGTTGAACATACCAGCAGATAGGACAGACGTATAATCTAGGAATCTAAGCGCACGGTTCTTATTTTTTTGCCGCCCCACATCGTCCACGCCTAAATGGTCAGCCATTGTAGAGTGGTGTATCTGCCCACGATTTCTACCCAGCTTTACTATAGGAATCATACGATTGAAGTGTTTTATCTTCGCGTCAGCTTTCTCTTTATCAACAGAGGTATCCCGTATTTTCTTCTCTTGAGAAGGTTTTAAGGTGTACACATCTTCACGGGTAACTAATCCATCTTTGTCTGTAGTACTAACTTCTTTAATGTCGTAGTACTCGTCTATAGATATATTAGATGAACCTACAAACTTGGACGCCCTACCCAAAGCGGCTGTAGATTCCATAGCCCCAAACTTACTTGTTAGGTATGGCGCAACTACTAGGGGTATCTGAGATAAGTTAACAAGTGCTGACGAGGCGTTGAAACCAATGGTGTATATAAAGGCTGTCTGGTTAGCGCGTTGGAAGTACGGCTCCGTTCCTTTGTTCTTAGCGCCTTCGCGGGCAAACTTCGCACGTGCATCTAACTCTTTTTTCAGTTCCTTAAACGTCTGTTTGTTAACGCCTTTGGGAGCGCCTTCGCTGTATACTTCGTCTATAGCCTTCTCAATTGCACGTATATCCCCACCAGAACGCATCTTCACTATTTGAGCGCCAAGGTCGTAACCTTTTACTTGCATACCTAGCCCAGCATCTTGTATGTACCCAAGGGTGTTCTTACGTCTTTGTAAGGACTTAGCAAAAGAAGTTTCCGGTAGTGTCTCAATAAACAACCGCATGACTTGTTCTTGCATTTCGTTCTTAGGGTCTTTACCGCTTGCGGATATAACGTCCAGTATGTCAGCTACGAAAGAACCTGCGGGAGGACTTCTATAACTGGATGGCGTTGTGTCCCCATCGTAAGATTCCACTGTGTCAGTAACGGTAAGAGCATCGTTTTTCACTTCCTTAGCCGCGCTGTCCCGTGCTCCCTCAGTCTCAAACATAAGGAATACTGATTCTTCTCGGAACGTACCATCTTTATTAGGTATTCGCGTGGTGTAAGCCAACTTGTAGTTACCTTGACGTACTAAAGGAAAGTACACATCCATAGTGTTACTAGCTATAAGCCGCTCGTTCATTTGCTTCTTCAGCTTTACCTTAGAAGCGTTGTCTGTGCCGTCACCTATCTCGTCAATCTCACGATTGATAACAGTCACGAGGTCTTCGTGCATACGCTTATAGGTATTACGTAATTCGCTAAACTGATCCCTACCGCCTTTGTTTAACTTCTTCCACTGCTCTTGGTTGGCTTTCCACACTTCAAATAGATTTCTGTCGTCTAGTGCAGTCTGCTCGCTGTATTTCTTTTTAGCTTCCGCCTCAGTAAGAGTAGGGTCTACCTGATATATAGTAGCGCCGTGTTCTTGACTGTAGATAATGTTATCTAATAACTGCTTTTGCTCTAAGTTCTTCTTGGCCCACTTGTTGTAAGCCTTCAAAACCTTGTTTATTTTTTCGTCCGACTTTTGTATGTTTGCTCGCTGTTCCTCAAACTTGGCGTGTAAGTCTAAACCCAACTGCCCGTATCCGTTGTTTCTGGCTACATCGCCCAGTGCTTGAGAACCTGTTAACTTGAGCCAGACTTCTTTAGCTGTATTTTCTATGCGAGTGTTGTCTAAGAAGTCCGTAGCACTTTCAATGTAAGTCCGCTTGGAGCCAGAAGACACGCGCTTTTGGATGTCCGTCATGTCGTCCATTACTTTTCTAACGCCATCTTGAGTAGACACACCATCCATTGCAGTTGAGTCTATTGTCTCTGTGTTAGGCGATAGCATAGCCATGATAGCCGCGTCAGCGGAGTCCAATGCAGAACCTACGGGTTTGGTGTCCATACCGATAAGTCTTCGTACAAAGTTAGTAACTGCTCGAAAGAACCGTTGTAGGGCGCTGATGTCCTCGCCTTTGGGGTTGATAGCCGCTAGCTGGTGCTGGAAGTCAGGATTACTAAACACTTCAGCAACGAATTCACTAACGCTTTCTGCGCCGTAAGCTGTGTCTAAGTACGGCATAACGTCTTTATACAACTTCTCTAACTGCTTGGTAGCTGGGTGTGACTTGTTGTTAAGTATGTTAGCAACGGCCCCATGCGTAACTTCATGCAATACAGCGTGAGTAGTAAGCGGCACACTGGGATCAAACATTACAGTGTTCGTGTTGGGGTCAAAACTACTAACAGTAACTCTATCGTCAACCCCTTCTAAATTACTGCGCATCTCTACTTTTATGTCCCCAAGGTTTTGAGATAACGCACTGGCTATTTGTTTGACTCGTTTACTGCTAGCACCCGTAGCTATGGACTGCAATGCGCCTTTTAAATCACCTTTCTTCAATAACGCGCTAACGCCTTTAGGTACGTCACTAACTAGCGCATCTACTTCCTTGGGGTCTAGTTCCAAGTTAAGTATGTCAATCTTACCGCCGCCCGCTATGAACTGCTGTGTGTCAGCCGCTATCTTTGCCGATACTTGTGCGGGGGACATCTCTTCAGTAAGGGGCGTCTTAGTCTTGGTCTTACCCTGTACTTTCTCTACAGCTTCGGCAACGGTAGCCAGTTCTTGTTCTTTCTTACTTAACTTTCGTTGTGCCCTAGGAGTCTCTTCGACTACTTTCTCGGCTTTCTTTTTGGGTTTTTTGCGGTCTGGAGTTACCTGTACCTTACCCTTACTAGCTTCTTCTATCTTCTTATTTCTTGCTTGTTCTTGACGCGTCTTTCTATCTTCTACTAGTTGGGCTTCTGCCGCTTTAGTACCGCGCTCATCAATAGTCTTTTCTGATTTAGCTATACGTGTTTTGGCAGACTCTAATCTACTATCTAGCTGGGCGTTAGTCTCTGCACTGAGGTTGTCTTTAGCCCACGATAGTACCGCTTGAGCATTGGCTCCGCCTGTACCCGCTAAATTTTTAGCTAATGGGTCTTTACCTGTAGGTAGCGTACCACTAGGCTTCTTTTCTTTTGCCTCATTTGGTTCCCTGTATGCTTTATTTTCAGGGTCACTAACTTCACTAACAGCGTTGATAAGTGCATCAGCGGGAGTGTCGAACTGATCTAGGTATTTCCCCACTGCTTTAGCTTGTGTACGCCCTGCAATCGCTGCATCTGTAAAATCAACGTCGGTACGTCTCGGCCCAAATTTTGTTTTAGCTAGTGTATCTAGCCTTTGCATGTCTTGGTCTAATGCTTTATGTGGGGTTATAAACCTATCGCTGTCCTTAAACTTAAACTTGTTTGTGTCTGGGTTAATGGTACGCACAGGAGGAGCAGTCTTTGCCGCAGGAGCCTCGGCAGTACTAGAGGGAGTAAACCCGACCGCCTCCAGCTTATTCTGCATGTCTGTCTTTGGCTTTGGCTTGGATTTTGTTTTAGGTGGCTTACCCATCAGGGTCGCCATAGCAGACTCTGTTAATGCACCTCGCTTAGTTCCTTTTCCTGCTCTAGCAGGGCTAGTGCTTTCGACAGGGCTGTCCAATCCTGCAACGTCAGTTGGTGCAGTATCTCTGGCACCTTCAGGGGTCTCTCTCCCTGCCACGACTGCTGGACTATCTTGAACGCTGTCTCTACCTCTTTCTGTGTCAACTGCTGTAGTAAGTCCACTTTCGTCTCCAGTTTCGATAGCACGGCGGGTCGCGCCTCGTTTCTTAGCATCGGTCTTGCTTTGTATACCTGTAAGAGGCTGTTGCTGCATGTCTCTAGGCTTACGCTCTTTTACTTGAGCTTCTAACTCCGATTGCGCAGTTTTATTCTCGTCAGCAATAACCATACGCTCTACTTCAAGGTCGTCAGCTTCCTTAGCCGCATCCTCTTGGCGTTGCATTTCTGCTAACTCAATATCTTCAGCAGCGGTTCTTTCGTCAATTTGCTTATCTTGTAGTTCTTCGTACCTCGCCCTGTCTACCATATCTCCGTCTGGTTTAATCTGGTCATCGCCTTCTACGCGTTCCGTTCTTTCTTCTCTTACCGATAGGTCGGCCATAGCACCAGCCATTTCGGTACCAGTCAACAATCTTGGGGACACCGATGCGGCTACTCTCGCAGCTTCTCTTTCTGCTGTTGCTTTTTCTAGTGGGAACAGATCACCAGTTTGCCTACGTGCTTGTTCCGCCGCATCATCCTTAACTAGCGAGGCAAGTCCTTGATCTCTGCCCTGCGCTTCGCGTACAGCTTCTAATTCAGTTTTTCTTCGTGCGGCTGTACTCTGTTCTGCTTTAAATTGCCCTGTCTCAGCCTCGCTCTGCATTTTCTGTGCGCGTAAAAATGCTTGCGCTTCAGGATCGTCTATTGGCACGTTTTCGCGTAGGGAGCCATCAGGCATGGGTATGTCAACGGTCTTAGGAAGTGCAGGTAGGCCAAATACTTCTTCTATAGCCTGCTCATCAGATTTGTCATCTACCTCCTCTACGCCCTCGGTGCTTACAGACCTGCCTCCTCTACGCCCTGCAATAGTGTCCGCAAATACTTGTAATATGGCACCTGCACCGCCGCCTATGGTAGCTTCATCGAGCACACCAGCATTGAGTAGTTCTGCTTCGGGGTTGTAGCCTCGCTCATTAAGGTTCTGTAATATTGCGGCGGCGGCTT
>Ga0209535_1001042_pt1 | contig 19034 bp, 37 predicted proteins | sample LinPmetageLP28_FD_184041 | JGI IMG/M metagenome (GOLD analysis project Ga0209535, IMG submission 184041) | Marine viral communities from the Pacific Ocean - LP-28 (SPAdes) (version 2) | ecosystem: Environmental > Aquatic > Marine > Oceanic | place: Pacific Ocean | collected 2009-08-22
AGCCCCAATAGTGTTTGCCGCAATCTCTCCATCTTCTTGCAACTCTTCTTTCTTTTTAAAGCCGCCGGCATATCCCATCGGACCAACGGATGCTACCGCGTTCATTTCATCAATTTGTTTTGTTTTCTTAATTCGAATCTTCATTTTTTGTCACCTCGACATTAAATAGTCCCATTGAAGAACAGTCGTCAAAGGTTTGTCGCCAAAATTTTTTTCTTTCAAGACCTCATTTAAGAACTTCTTTTAAAAATTGGACAACTTTGTCACAAAAATGACTTACTCTTCTCCACATCCCCATGTTGAGTAACTAATATCAACACTATCACCACCCTCAGGTGCGTCTTCATAAGTAAACACAACAGCATTAAGGTCTTCATCGTATTCCCAACCTTCGGTAATGAGTTGACCATTAATCCACACGCGAAGCGTGTCGACATGCGGGTCCTCCGATTCGATTTCGAAAACAGTTTGGATTGATATGTCTTGGGCAATCTCTTCAAGTTGAGCTCCCCAATCTTCATCACAAATAGAGAACCATTGGGAGGTATAATGTTGTACTAAATCCCAATAACCATAACCAGGTTGTGGCGTCCACCCATTGCCATTGTTTGAGCAACCGGAAGGAGGGTCACCAATGATAGCATAAGGCTTAAACATACCGGGCTTTGCAGCTTCATAAATATTGATAAAATTAATTAAGCTGCCACCAGAATGATCCGCTTCGTCAGACAAGAAGATCGCAACAAAGTTAGCATCACGACGAGCGATATCGCTACACTGGCCTCCATCCATGCACTGTGCAAGCATCGAAAGCCCTTTTTCGTTACCACTACCACCAATGCCAATAGAGTTGATTTGAACCACAGCCTCGTCTACAGGGTTGCGAGTATAACTGTCAATAATGCTAGAAACAAATGTTGGATTGTCGGTGGTTATAAAAACCATTTGAAAGTCAGGGGAATATGAAAGAAAGATTTGCATGAAATCTGCCATGTTGTTTCCTAAAAGCGATTGAAAGAAATTCATAGAGCCTGAGTTGTCAATGATCCAAACGATGTCAATCATCAGCACACTTTTTTGAATCCAAGACTGCGTCTTCTCATTTGAGAGCACTGCTGCACCTTCAGCAAATGCTGCAAACACAGGATGTAATGGATCGCTAGATAAGACGTCGAAAGTTACAATGTCGTCGTTCGTGTCCAAAGGAGAGTAGTTTGAAAAGAAAGCCACCCGCCCGGTCGGTGGCAGCGTCCATGGGAATTCTGGAAGGGTTCCAAGGTCTATAGTTATGTCCGGCGGTACGGATGCCATTATATTTATGTCGCTTATTATGAGATCAACGTTTCCGTCATTTTGAATTATAATTTCTTTCGTTGTATCACATCCTAACAAGGGGCTTCCAAAATCATGATCTGACGGACTTACATTTATTATTGGGGCATCACCATTCCCGTTAAGCCAAACGCCCTCTGAAGGCTCTTCATCGCCCTCTAAATAGATGTCTAGGTAACCCTCATTGTGTTCAAATGTTCTGGGGTCATATGTTACTTCAATTTGATAGTAATTTCCTGACTCTACTGTAAAGCCACTCTCATCCACTGTGTAATTGTCCCCATTGATTTCTAGCCGATCTATAACAAGATCCGCAGTCCCTCCGTTGGCAATTGTAACTGTTCGTGTGCGCGATTCGTGCCCGGACAAAAGATGCCCGAATTCTAATGTTGCAGGTGCAACAATAATTTCTGGATATTTAACCTCGTTGATGATATGGTCTGTGCAACCAAGTAAAAATGCAAGTAGTAACATGATCTTACCCTCCTATTTGTAACTAGAGGGTGAAAGTCTTGAAAATTTTTTTTAGAATATTTTTGGAAACCTTTTTTCAGAAGTTATGGAATGGTCCCACGAAATGTAATTAAAAATCTGGAAAATTTTGCAGAGGATATGAATGCACCTCGCTAGCGCTCCCCCCGCGCTTTGTCAAGTAAGTACTTATTTCACGCGACGTGGGGGTAGGGGGAGGGGGACGTCTAACACGCTTTGAGCGACTTGTCAACAAGACAAAAAACGTTGGGAGCGCTAGCGATAGTCCCGAAAGAATGGACACCATAGAGAGTTCTACGATGCCCAAGGGGTCGAAGGCCTAGGCCCATCGCTCTTCGCCCGTGGTGTTGTGAGTGAAGAACTCATCAGAGCATTCTGAAAAGCCGATGCTAGCGGACGATCCGAACCTGTCGAAGAACCCGTGATTGTCGGGATCGTAGGCACCATCAGAATCAACAGGCAAGCCGTCAGCATTGCGTCCTGACCAGTCGGTAGCACCGTGATCAAAGGCACGTTCGAAAGCGTCGACGTTATGGGCATTGTTGAGGTCTGCAGATGGAACCCAAGCGGAGACGTTCCATCCTGAGCGCCACTGGTCAGCAGTGCGGAACAGTTCTAGGACGTCGGACAAATCGACGGTGTCACCAAAGCGGTCTTGTAGACGTTCTGTGGCAAGCATAATAAGGGTGTCAGTAAGAGTGTCTAGATCTACGGTAGGTAGGGCCTTGTAGGTGGTGTCTACGGTGGTGGTGGTGGCTGGGTGAAGTGTCTTGTTAGACATAGGCTCTCCAAGAGCGGCAGGGTGGCAACAGCGCCACGCTGGATTTTAACGTCTTGTTCTGACAAGAATAATATAACCGTTTTGGCACCCAAAAGTCAAGTTTTACAGAAACTTTTTTTTTCTCATAGTTATGTAAAGTATTTGGTCTCTGAGAAAAACTCACCACCCCCGTCGGACATGCCGTGTTGGAGGTGGATTGTTGGTGTTGGCAAGGATGCACATTGCACCCAAAAATAAACAGATGAGAATAATCATTGGCACCCTCCGATTTCGTGGTGGTGCCACAGAGTGTCGCACTCAATCTGCTTGTTAAGTGCGAACATCTCATCAAGTCGTCGGATCGCTTGGCTCTCATTGAGTCGCTCCCACACCGCATTTTCCATCTCCCACGTGTCCCACGTGTCACATTCCTCAGATTCGCGGACACATAGTGAGATTGCATAGTCATCATTGTAATCATCCCATTCGTGGGTGATTTCAGTGGGGACTACGTCCTTAAGGCCTGAGCGGATTTCGATTGAGTCTATGGCACGTCGAACTTTTGAAAGACGTCCCTTATAGACCCGTCTACTGATAGGGCTATGTCCGTGTGAAGTCTCAGATAGACCATAAGAACATTCAGATAGTCCACGACGTAGACGCGCGGGGATGACCATCGCACCTACTACCCCAGTAGAGAGGTAATCACAACAGATGTCCCAGCAACGTGACAGGCACACGCCGAAGTAGATAGAAACGACTGCAACCATCGCGATGACGGCAAGAGTGTTTATGACATTACAGATCGCTTGATGTTGTTCAGCAGTCATCTTGACCGCCAACACCAGCATAAGGGTAGCAAATAAACAAGCAAGAAAAATAGCCATTTGGGCCTCCAAGTTGTGGAACGGAACTGTCCCAACACAATCATTATAACTGATCACTTAGGGTTCCGCAACTCAAAGGGCAAACTTTTCTTTCATTATAGTTATGTAAAGTATTTGGTCTCTGAAAAAACAAAGCCAACCTCAAGGGCTGGCAATGCTTCACTACTAAAGACTTACTCACAGTCTGATGGGATTGATGAATAGACAAAAAAACGATTGGTTACATTGTCTCCCATTCCATCCTCACCTAACTGTAGGCAAATCCATCCCAAATCAGCAATGGCTTGAGCAGAATTGTCGTAGAACTCTTTATCCACCATTTTGTTTGCCTCAAAGACGTCTATGATCTGATGGGCCCAACGGCACAAGTCGCTGGAGATTTTGTGGGAGAGTGGGAAGTGGACACTACGTAGGACACCACCAAAAACTCCGTGACTGGCGAATGCTGCGTTGTTGACGGCATCAACGGCACTCTTGATTTTCTCTACGCAATCTACAAATTCAGCCAAATCCTCAACATCTATGCCTAATTCAATCAGATCCGAAAACCAGTTGCGCGCTAGAACGATGTCAGTGTAGAAATTCCACCATAGTGGATTCTCCATGAACTCATCACTGGTAGGGTTGGGGGTGGGCAGTCGGGTGGCGGAGTGAAGTGTCTGATTAGACATAGGCTCTCCAAGAGCAGTTGCGGAACGGAATTGTTCCATCACAATCATTATAGCCGATTCTGGTGGATTGTGCAACAAACGGGGCAAACTTTTATCTCCCCATAGTTATGTAAAGTATTTTGACGGAAAGAAAATGACCCGCACAAGGCGGGCCAAGGGATTAACCTTGCTTGATAGCAATGAGTTCAACACTTGCCGATGGGAACTCAGCCAGCACTAGACAGCACATCGCCTGCTTATCCATCGCCATTCTAACGCCGTCGTAGTTCGTCAAGTACTGGGGGAACCGCCTTGTAATGGTCTTGATCTCATCATCATAGGGCTGAGGTATTGAAACTTTAAATGTCACTATGTAATGCATAGCCTTTATCCTGTGTTTGGGTGGAGTGCCAACGTGGTGACTCAAAGTCTTTCCCGTTGACAACAATAAGATAACCCGTCTCAAATCATCTGGCAAGGATAAAGACAAACTTTTGAGCCACCATAGTTATGTAAAGTATTTGGTCTCCAAATAAACAAGTGCCCACTCTCTAAGAGAGTGGGCGATGTAGTGGCTAGCAAGCAAGCATCGCATCGCAGTGCATTCTGAACTCATCCGCTACTTGCGGATAGTCCATCCGCATTACCATCTCAAAGAAGTCGGCAGAGGCCCGCAAGTCTTGCAAGTCCGATTCGTCTGTAAGGACGATGTTGTGAAACCAAATGAACGCATCTTGAACCACGTCACTCTCTTTTGCTGGTGGTGATGACAACGGTGCACGAAAGTCCTGACGTGGTTGCGCACGGAAGAAGTCTATAACTGAAGCGCGGTTTGGGTGAGTGAGAGAGATTTTGTCGTTTTGTGTAGCCATTGGCTTACTCCAAATAACAGGTCGATGGCGAAATGCCGTGCCAACCACGAAAGTGTGCTGACATAGATATCTTATCCGATTGGAATCGCTTTGTCAAGAAACTAGGCTAACTTTTGAGTCACCATAGTTATGTAAAGTATTTATGTCTCCAAATAAACAAGTGCCCACCCCCTCTAGGGGGGTAGGGCGGTGGGGTGGCTAGTCGTTGTCGCCGAAGTCATCCGCAATTTCATCCGCAATGTCATCAGGGCAGTTTGCATTGTCAGCATCGTAAGCATCCAATAGATCGCGTCTCAACTTTAATGCTTGCTTGACCTCCAACGCACGGCGACGCTCACGCTCTTGCTTTGTTTCAGCCTCAGTCAAGATGACTTCAGCCAAGCACTCCACAGAATCGGCTACATAGGACTTCGACGTCAAATCCATCACAAACTCATTGACGGCGAATCTTTCGATAGCATCGACCTTTGTCTGCATTGACTTCGGTAGTTTACCCGTAATGTCGGACTTGTAGAGGCGGACAATGGTCTCAATCTTGCAGTCGATCCCAGCGTTGGCACAACGGGCAAGGCTTTTGACGTACTCTTCAGCAGTGAAAATGTCGGAACCATCGGCAGTTTCGAACTCAAAGTCCTCATTGAACTTCGTGACTGCTACACGCAATGAACCCTCTTTGTAGCCCTTGACCACGGCACTACCGTAGGAGGTCAGAATAGAGGAGCCAATAACAGGGATGACACCGCCATAGCGATTGGTGCGAACCTTGACTGGTCGACCGTTATGAACACCGTCGACATCGTAGCCACGGACGGTTTGAGGGGTTAAAGATAAAATGGCTGAGTAAGGCAAGGACTGAATAGTCATTGGCAAATCCTTTGAAAGGCAGTTGAACAACAGTGAGAACAGAATTGCCCTCACCTCTTTATTGTAACGGATCACGATCTGTTTGTCAAACAATAAAGGTCACTTTTATTTGCTCCATAGTTATGTAAAGTATTTTGAGGTCTCACGCAGATCATAGTTATGTAAAGTATTTATGCAGGGCAGAAATCGTGGGTGCTCTCACACACCCACATTCCAAGGGGTTAACTTTGTAACGGTGATACCAGTGCCAACATTTCTTGACTCTCTACAAAGTCGTAGGTTTGGGAACAGTAGACCATCGAACCACTTTTGAGTTGCTTTCCAAGCCAGCGCGCGTCCGTGTGTGCATCCGCACGGGTTGCATAATCGCCCATTGATCCGTAGGTTTGAATAGACCCGTCCGCCATAGCCACGCGCACGGTGTACACACGGACAGGATTCCAGTTGAATCGGCTGGGACGCTCTTGTTCACTGGTTACAAAAACACATCCGCCATAGAGTGAATCGTGAACACGGCAACGAAAAGAGCGCATCGCATCGGGCGAAAAGAAGTGTTGCCCATTCTGCTCATTCAGACGTTTGACTTGAAAGACGGCATTGAGGTTGGCTAATTGTTTGTTCATTTGTAGGCTCCATAGAAGTGTTTAGAAGGTCGCCCACCCCCTCTAGGGGGGTAGGTGGGTAGGGTGGTGTCTAGCCCCTGTAAGGGGTTGCACGGGCGATGTGATAGGCTACGTCGTTAGAGAGAGACAAGTCCGAAACAGTGTTGTGCAAAGCAACCAAGTCACTTGCTACACGCTCCGCATAGCCGAAGTGTCCACTGGTAACCGCATCCAAAATCTGAGACTCCAATTGGATTTTGGCTTTTGCAATCATTGGAATAAGTTGTTGCTTTGTTGCAAGTCTCCCACCGATGAACAGTGCAGAATTGCGGAATGAAAAGAGATTGCTTTGAAATTGAACATAGTGATTGATCATTGGGTTGATCTCCAAAAGGGTTGAGTTAGTTGTTGTTGGGTTGAAAGGTGAGTTGTTCATTTGTTACCTCTAGTTAAAAGTGCGATAAGGTGCCGTTGGATGGTATCTTGAACCACGAATTCATCTGAATCGTTTGTGTCGGTGCAATCCTTGACTACACCCTCCGCAACAAGTTCATTTGTGATTCGGATTGCAATGTCAAGGGTTTCGTCGTGAATGGTATCACAGGTCTCTAAGACCTCAGTTGGGCTATTCGCTTTGTTCATCAAGCGTTGGATTTCAATCAGTGTCATAGTTTCCTCAGGGGTTGAATGTTATGTAAGTAACTTAATCGATTGGATTCTGTTTGTCAAGTATTTTCTTTTGCTTTTCTTTATCCGCCATCTCTAACATTATCCCACCCATCAAAAGAGCGGGCAAAGAACACAGCCCAATGACTGGGAAGATAAAGAAGAATAGAAAGTAAAAGATTGGTTCAATTAATTCAATCATAATGACCTCAAAGATGAGGGGCGCCGTGGCGCCCCGTGAATGGATTATGCTACGTCCGTTGGAAACACGTCGAACATTGTGGCGGTGTAAGTTAGGAGTTCGGAGCGACTGACATCCACATCATTCGCCACAGCCTCACAGTAAAAGCCTTGTGCTTGTTCAAGGCGGTCAAAGTAGAACCCTGTCGGAACAAGGTTCATAATCGTTGTAAAGAGTTCAATGCTCATTGTTGTGCGTCCTTTGCAGGGAGGTTGTTGATTTCCCAAAGTTTTTCGGAAAGGTCAAGATAGTCAACTTGCCACTCATTAGCAACTAGTTTTAAGAATGACATTGTTTCGTCGTTAGGGTCAAGGTATTCATCTTTGAGTTTCTCAAAAGAGATAGCGGCCAGTGACAACCTCTTATGGTAAGAGAAGATTTCATTTTTGTTTTCCATTGGGCAATCCTTAATGGGGGTTGAGTTGAAAGCATTTTCGTTGCTGACATAAACAACTTATCTGATCCTGTTCTGTTTGTCAAGCAATTGGGCAAACTTTTTTTTCCTCCATAGTTATGTAAAGTATTTTGCTCTCCCTTAGGGAGGGGGTAAGAATCGAGAGCCTTAAACGGCAACTTTATAGTTATGTAAAGTATTTTGGCCAAGGGGATTTTGTTGCAAAAGCAACAATGACGCGCATGCGTTATGTGCAAGAACAGCATTTTGCTGTTAACGCGTCATTATGCTGGTGATGCAACAAGGGCACACGCATCCAACCATTCCGCGCGTGTGAAGAGACCGTAACATTCCGATTGGTCGGAGACAACAAGAACCTTGAACTCCAAGATGTCTCCAGTTGTCCTAAAGGAAGTTGAGGCTCCAAGGAGCAACACAAGCCCGTGCACTGTGTGCATCCATAGGCTCATAGGTTCAAGCGTAGTGCCTTGCATGGTGGCTCTCCTATGTGTGTGTACTGGGATCTGAGCAGATCCGTGTTGATGTAGCGTGTCGTGCCTGTGTTCACACTGCGTAATCCTGTGCGGTTATCGGACTTGTAGACGATTATGAATAGCCCATCCAAGAGGAAGTGTGTGTAGATGTCGCCTATAGAATGTGTCATTGTGCTATGTCCTCGGTAGAGTCGGGGTTGTCGGGGGGTAGGGTAGTAGGGTAGAGGGGAGTAAAGATGCCTAATAGTGCGCTAGAATGGGGGTTGTAGAGGGGTCTGCTGTCAATTACATTCACACTCCAAACCACTCATAAACTATGCAATGACAGGCTCAACAATGCACATTCCTCTCATTTAAAGAATCAGGTAGTCCAAAGACACTAGCAAGGTGTTTAAAACTCCTTAAGATGCATCCTGTGGACTCCTATGCACATTGCTGGTTCGCTGTCTCGCTACCTAGGGTTGAATAGTCCTCTAAGAGCATCTTCAAGTGAATCTGAGACGGTATCCTTTTGGTTCCGTGGTGTTACACGGGTCAAAGCAATGTCACCCATTCCACTCCTTAATTCTATTTCACCAATCCACTCATGGGTTCTATTCTTAGGGAAGAAACACATAATAAGATTGTTCTGTCTCCTATAGGTTACAGTCACTACGTGTCCCTTACCTAACTCTAGGTGATACACTGTGGTGAATTGTTCTATCTTGATTGATGATGTGTCGGTGTTCTCGTTCTTACCGTTGATCTGTTGCATTGTTTTCTCCAAGTTTATTTTTAAAGTGTCTCGACCGAATGGGGTCATTTGTAAGTAGTAGGCTAAAGCATTGAGTTAAGATCGGATCGAATGGATGCCCATCCAAACAAGGCGATCAGCGCAAGGGCGACAAAGACAAGTTTCATTGTGATCCCGATAGGAACATCCGTTCGAACAGACAGTCTCCGTCGCGCCAGTGGCAGATGGATGTGGACGGTGTGACGGCGATGCCTGTTGAATAGTCCATATTGTTGATCACCTCGATTACATCGCCATTGGCAAGATGCCATTCAATGATGTTTCCGTTGTCACGAACCTTTGTGTCTACAAGGCAGTTGCCATTGGTGACTTGTTCACACAGCAATCGGCTTGCGGACTTAAGGACTGATGGTTTGATGTTGATGTTCATTTGATCTCCGAAAAGTTGATGGTGAGTTGTTTCATTTGGGCTTGCAGATCTGCCACTCGTTTCTGTTCCTCCGAATCAAGGAATCTTTCGGGATTACGTGGATCATATTTGAATCCCTGTCGGGTGTAGGAGTATTCCCACACCATCGCGATTCGGTTGGCAATGTCGATGATGCGTTTGTTGAACTGTGATTGAGTCATTTTGTCTCCGTGTTATGCTAGTCGTCTATCTTCGTTGATGTAGTTGAGGTGTTCAATTCGTTCGGTGATTGCTTTGTTCTCATCGGTTGTCTCGGCAATGTCTCGGCAGTTTTCCTCGAACTGGTCGGGTGTCATTCTCTCGTTGTTCTCGATGATGTAGTCTCGTCGTTGTTGAATCCCGTTAAGGTTGAGTTCACGTTGCAAAGCAAGTGCGCTACATTCAAGGTCAACGGGGTTGGTGATGTTCATTTCGTGGCTTTCAATGTCGCCCCAACCATCTGATAAACGTTGGAACAAGTGGTTGCTGAACCAGTCGATTGCTTTGGTGTCTCCCATAGGAAACTCGATAACAATGTCGTTGTCGGAACCCTTGCTAGCATTGATGCGAACCTCATAGTGATGAATCTGTGGTGCGTGGTCTCCATAGGCAATAAAGCGTGGTGGTTGTGCAAGTCTGTTGTAAGTGTAATAAGGGATTGTGTGTTGTGTGGTCTCGACACGACCGTCATCGTTAGCAAGCAAGATGTGGTTGATAGCGTCAGTCTCGGTGTCAAACATAGAGATAAAGGTTTCAAAGTTCATTTCGTAGTCCATGGTAACTCACTGGGTTGGGGTGATGTTAGTAGTGTAATGTGTTCTGATTGGTTTGTCAAGTTTTTTTCTTTACTTTTTTTCGTTTCTTTCTAAGGTCTCGATCCTCTCGGGCTTGTTGTTCCCTAAGAGTCTCATTCAGTGTTGTAAGTGTGTCAAGTGCCATAGCACCAAGTATCCATCCTAGCATAGTTTCTCCTAGTCTATAAAGTCGGGCATAGCGTCGCCCTCAAACATCCATCCATAAGTAGTATCCCAACGTGCCTTGAATGTTTCGGGTTCGCCCCAAGCGGTCATAACAACATCGCAAACAGTTCCATTCATGTTGCAATCGTGCCAACGGAATGAATGAATGACGGCTGTGGCTGGTGTGGTTCCATCATAGTCAAAGCCCAATGCCTTGATGAGTGATTGTAGTGTTTCTTCTTTGTCCAAATGTTTAGCCCACATTGTGATGCTCCGATTGTTGTGAGGTTCTCCCTCGTTGTGTAGATAATGTATCATGCTGAGTGAAAAAAGTCAAGGACAGAATCTGTCCGACCATCAATAAGCGTCGTAAACAGCGTAAACGTCAGACTTGCTACAGTCAAGTTCACAGGCAATCCAGTCAACAAGGTTGTGCATATCGTAGTCGCCCTCGACTTGTTCGAAGAAGTCTCCGATGATTAACTCGATAATCTCGATTGTGTCGCCATCGTTGATGTGGTAGTCTGCCATGAATTGGTCTAAAGTCATTTGGTCTCCAGTGTTGTGGGGTTCTTCCCCGTTCTCTAAGTAGTGTAATGTGTTTGGATTGGTTTGTCAAGCACTATTGTTATCTTTTTTTAATGAATCCATTAAGAACTCGATAAACTGGATGACATCGCTTGTGGTGGTGTAGGGGTTCCCTCGTAGTCTAGGTGTTCCCCATCGGAACCCAATAGCGACAGTCGATCCTCTCGGGGTCTTAAAGTACCATTCGTCGCCATAGCCCTTGTCCTCGACGTAGGAACTTATGCAAGTAGGTTGTCCAATGGTCTCCATATCTTCGGGAGACAACGAATAAAAGAAACTTATGAGGTTATCGGGGAATAGTAGGGAGTCCCTGTGTGTTTTCAATAGTCCATCCACAACGAATGTTCCAGTTGCTATGTTTCCATTGGTCTGTAATTTCATTTGGCTCTCCGTTGTTGGCGGTGTCGCTCCATTGCAAGGCAGACGGAAACGATGTAAGGGATTGAAAAGCCCACGATTATGAGCATCTTGGCTACTGGGGTCATTGTTGCTCCTGTCCAAGGGGTTTGAAGTGCCAATTCCACATTCCAATCGACTCATGGCATGATGAGCCTATGTCCAATCGTCGGAACGCAACGTGGTTTTGACTACAGAATCGCTTGTGGCTCGTTACGATGACAAGGATGGATGGGCTATTCTTGTAGAACCAAACGGAGCCTATGGGTGGTAGTGGGGTAGCCATGATTTATCTCCTACAGTTGCCAGTTTCTCTACAATAAGCGTCCCAGTCATGGGACTTCCAACATGCAGGTCTTGCACCTTGTTTCTTTTCTGCGCAGTTGACACCATTTGGTGGGGAGTAGGTCAAAAAACTGGTTGTTTCATCTGTTGTCTCGCCACCGTTGGCACATTCTGCTACCATCATAATCAATATGGCTGATAGCAAGATGCCCATTGCTACGATAAAAGTGTGTTGATCGTCGATTGTCATTTTGAGAACTCCATGTCTCGGGGTGATGTTGGTAGTGTAATGTGTTCTGATTGGTTTGTCAAGTATTTTTGTTATCTTTTTTGAACTCTATGACTTCTGTTTCGTCAAGGTGGGGATCATCAAGGACGCTACCCCATTTCTTCCTGTGGTCTTTGTCATATCTCGCATAGAGAGCGTCCATCTTTCGCTTATGGTCTTGGTAGATCCACCAAACTGCCGATGCAAAGGCGATGTCAATCGCTATGAGTAAGTGTAGAATGTTCATTGTGTCTCCTGTTTGTTAAAAGGTTCGATCTCAGCAGATGAATACCATCCAATGCCACCGTTTGTCCATACGACTCGATGTTCTTTGAACTCGTCAATCTCGGTGACAACGCCAATGTCGGTGTCTCTCGTGTGTGTGCGTGAGTTGTGTAGGTAGCGATACTGAACCAATGCTCCGATGTTATGCGTCATTGTTGCTCCTGTGCTGATGAGGTGTAAGCGGTTCTTACGATTGATTTGAGGATGCTGAATACTCGACCATCGCTAGCGTCGTACAGCAAGATGCGTTTGGGGTTGGGGTGGTATGCCTTGACGATGTAGGCTTTGTCACCGTGAGTGTAGAGGTCGCCAATCTTCATTTGCGCTCCTGTGTGGGTTGTCCACCCCGTAGGGTGGACAGATAAAGGGTGGTCAGATTGTCACGGCTGAAACGATTAATTTGTTCTTCTCCAGTTGAGCCAGTGACTTTTCAAGTTCCTTTGGTGTAAGTTCGGTTGTTGATGGTTTCGGTAATTGCAAGATAGTTCCGTTCAAAAATGTAATCTTGATGCGGTCAAGGATGGTTGGTTTCTTCATTTGATCTCCTATGAAGTGATTGATTATAAGGTTGCCCACCCCGTAGGGTGGGAGGGTAGATGGATTAGTTGCTAGCCAAGATTCGCATCAAGTAGTCCTTTGGAGTTGACCCATCGGACAATGTAGCAGTGTGAATAGCATGAGCATTGTGCTGGACTGCCGACCCTTGAGAGAGGACTTGGAAGAACACCATGCCAAGTTCACTTGGTAAAGTCACAAAGTATTCCGCTACGTTCACAGTTTCAGTAACATCCAGTTCACGGTCGAACACTTTGGACTGCTTGAATCGCTCAATGAGAGCATTGTGATCATTGATCTTAAAGTCCTTAGTAAGTTTGTGCTTACCCTCAAGGATATCTTCGACAGTCACGATCTTGTTGTAGTTCTTGACGTAGTCAACAAGAGCCACTGCGCCCTCGAATCCGATGAATCCAGTTGCAAGGTGGTAAAGGACACCGTTATTTGCAAGGGCTTTGAGGTCTTGGGTCTCGATAGTTTGAGACAACCGCTCCCAAGAACGTCGTGATGGGTAAACCTTGTTAGGCTCGTAGTCATCGTTGTGTTCAAGGTGTTGGTGATTGTCGTTGATGAAGTCCCAAACCGCTTGGTTGACTTTACCATCAGCCCATGACAACCAATCTTCTACAGTCGGCTTGACGTCGAACACAGTGTAACGGTCAAGTTCCGCTGGATCCATGTCAGAGACTTGGTATTGGTCACCGTGGTCTCCACCACCGTTGACACAGGCAAAGATGACCGTGTCTTTGTGGAGCGAATAACCAGCGATTTTGCGACTGTCACACAGTTCAAAGATGCCTTGACGAACTTCTAGTGTCGCACGGTCAACTTCATCTAAGAACAAGACAACAGGGTTGTTACAAGCATTGTGCAACCATTCGGGAGCAAGCCACTTTGTAACGTTGCCCTCGACCTTTGGAAGACCAAGCAAGTCACCCTCAGTCATTTGAGATGCACGACGTTCGACAACAGGCAAGCCACGTTGTTCAGCGATTTGGTAGACAATAGTGGACTTGCCAATACCATGACGACCACGAATGAGAATAGGAAACTTAGCATCGATAATGCTAGGAAGAACGGAGTTGAGAACAGCAAATGAAATAGCCATGTTTGTTTTACCTTTGTGAGGGTGTTGATTGAAAAGACGTTGTGTCTAGTTTAAATAGTGTAACGCAACGGTTAAAGTTTGTCAAGAAGAAAGTGAAAGTTTTTTTATTGTCTCGATAGAATCGGTGGATCACGCATTCTGTCTCCAATGTTTGGGTTTGAGTGGGGTCGTTGTTGATGTTAGTAGTGTAATGCGTTTGGTTGAGTTTGTCAAGAAAAAAAGTAAACTTTTTTTCGAACCTCGATAGTCTCGAACTAAAACAGTTTTGCCCTAAGTTCATTGTGTCGCTCATTCAGTTGTCGATAGCACGGATGGTTCGTCATTGTCTCGTCTGTCACCATAAGCAATGCGGGTTCGTCGATGATACTTTCAACATAGGTGACGACCCCATTCCAGTTTGAGGATGTGATGCCAAAGCCTTTACCAGTCGGAATATGAGTGATGCTCCAATCTGACGAATAGCGAGTTCTGCTACCTGCTTGAATCTCCTCAAACTCGATGGTTCTACGATGGATTGCAAGTGGGTAAGTCACAATGCCTACGATGTTCTCATAAACTATTGGGCCATCGTGTCGATAGACTCTCAAGTTGATGGTGTCTTGGCGAGTTGGTTTCTTCATGTTGTCTCCATGATTGGTTGTTGATGTTAGTAGTGTAATGTGTTTTGAATCGTTTGTCAAGTTTTTTCTGTTACTTTAACGGTCAATTTCTGTCCGTTTGTAAATTACGTCCCTTATGCTCCCACCAGTACCAAAGTATAGGAATGTTTGAGGAAAGAACGGGTGGTACGTTAGGGTAGTAGGGTCTAACAAGTCCCATCGCTTGTCGTCATTTTTATGGACTAATAGACAATCTCGTCGGTTCTTTCGAGAGACAAGGTCTCCAACTTCAAAGGTGTCAAAGTAGTCTTGAACCTTTTGGGCTTGGTTCTGTGTTCGGGTGCAACCGACACATTGATCGAGATCATCATCCCACTTGTTTGGTTTGTCCGTAGAATAGCCACACATACATGTTTTACGTTCCATTGGGGTCTCCATAGGGGTAGAGGTAGAGCAAGCCCCCAAAGGGGCTTGTGGAGCCTGTTACGGCTCCATAACGATAACACGCTCATTGGTCGTGAAGTAGGGATTCTCGGCATACTGTGGGATTGTTGCCCACATTCTTTGGCACTTGCAAGCCTTTGGCTTTGGTGCCTCCAAGTCGGTTAAGATGATTAGACCGTCAAAGTCACCACGTTTGTTGACATAGTCAGTTGGTGCATCAAAGTCGGTTCCACCGCAAAGAACTCGTTCCCATGTTTGTTTCTTGCCTTTCTTCCAAACCCACACCTTGTCTTCGTTGACGTCTGTGTCAAACGGAATGATGGTGAACTCGGCATGCTTTGAAAGCCCCGAAAGTTCCGAAAAGAACAAAGCAAGCATAGCATCTGAAACTGATCCCGATTGGTCGATTGCAACGGCAATCTTGGCTTGTCTAGTGACTTTTTTACCACTGTGAATGTAAGGGAATCGCTTGTTGATGCGACGCACTGTGCTACGTTTGTTCGACCGTTGCGAAGTCTTGATAAAGTATCGAAGAACCTTGCGCCAATCTACTTTGGGCTTGATGAAGTCTTGAATAGCCTTTCGTGTTTCAGACCCGATGGTTCCCCAGCCACGACCATTGCTATTGATATCTTGGACTGCATCTTTCATAGCCTGTTTGAGTCTCTCCTTTGCAACGTCACGCATGGCTTGCTTGGTTTCCTCATCCATGTCTGCATCACCACCCCAACCGCTGTGGTCATCAAGAGAGTCGGGCAAACCTTGACCGCTACCTTGACCTTGTCCCTCTCCGCCCTCTCCATTCCCATCGGCTTCGCTAGGGTCTTGATTGAACTGCTCATCCTCTTTGAGCATCTTGTAATAAAATTCTGCCGATTGTGCAACGGGATAGTCTTGAAAAGGCTCGCGACTAGGGAAACAACCTTGTTCGGGTAACTCGTCCATAAGGTGGGAGTTGATCGCAAGGTCGGTCGCAATGTTCCACATTTTGGTCATGCCCTCGGGCGGTAGGCGACCAGTCACATGCTCAAAGATCAAGTGATAGAACTCATGCTTGAGAACACCACTGCGTTCTGTTTGTGTCAATGACTCGAAGAACTCAGGGTTGTAAACCATTTCGAATTGACCATCTTCGGTGATGCGAACACCAGCCGTTGGGACTGCTCTTGAAAGTTTCTTATTGATCCTACGGGACAAAGATGCAAAGAATGGCTCGGACTCTAAGAGTCTATAGGTGTGCTCATTCAAGTCGAATGGGATTGTTTTGTTATCGTCAGACATTGCTGAACTCCATTTGAGTGGGTTTAACCGTTGTGGTTGTAAGTAGTGTAATGGATTGAGAAAGGTTTGTCAAGCAGAAAGGCTAACTTTTTTTCAAGTGGATGACTTTGCTCCGACCCTGTCGGGTGAATGTGAAAGTGACTCCATTTGCGATAAACTCCTCATTGCTGAATTCGTCCCATAGTCTCTCAACCTCTCGGTTGGTTAGTTCTTGTGAAACTGAGGAACTGGCTTGTGTGAAGTCGTTGCAGTCGCCAGTCCAGCCCTCTTTGCCATAGTCAGTGGCTAGTTGTTTTGCGGTTTTTAGGATTATTTCAAAATTGTCGTTCATTTATATCTCCAATGTTGACAGTTCCGCAGTCTTTCAGATAGCCTTGTCGGAACGCGTGTTTTGTAAACTCAAAGTGTTTGTGAAAGTTGTAGAAGAACCGAACGACCCAACGACCGCTCGATTCTTGCGTGGCATAGCCTGCACCGATTTTATCGTGATTTACTAAATGAATCATTACGAGTCTCCACTAGTGGGCATAATCCGTGTTTCTGCGCCTCATTTACATTCATCCAGTTTTGGCGAGGGACTTGTTTTTTCGTCAGCCGAACATGGTTGGACGTGGTTTGTGAGACATAGTTGCCTCCACCATAGGTGTAGTCGTAGACTATGGTAGCACCCTCACCGTTTCCATCGGGAATGTGCTCGGCAATGCGAGTGTCAAATGACCACAGCGATTGCCCATCAGTTCGTAAAGTGCGAGACTTCGCATCTTTTTGTTTCATAAAGTTTTCGATAACTCCGTTATCATCAGTTAAGTAAGACATATAAACTCCTTGGTTTGCCTTGGGGGGGTAGTAGTAGTATAGCACTGTGCTATGGGGTTGTCAAGTTTTTATTAAAGATTGTGACGCTTTTCGTAGTTTTCGAGGATCTCGATTGCTTTCCAGTCTGTGAGTTTCTTCAAAGAATATTTCTTTGTTATAAACTGGACACACTCGAATTGACCTTGGTTGAGCCAGTCTGCTGATAACGGGGTTTCCGTAGGGGAGACTACAGATGCAAAGGTCATCGCCGACCAGTCATAGTCCCAGTTGTCAACAAGTGGATCACCATTTGTATCATTGATAATTTTGCATGCTGAGTTATGATGGGATGTGTTGGTCGGTTTCCATTGAATCGATGTGGCATTACCACCGATGTTAGCAGTGATCCGCAATGGTGCCTTTAGGTGCTCATGAACAGCGGAACTCCATCGTCGTTTGTCTCCCTCTGTGTAGCAGAACATGTTGAGTTCGTCCCAGTTGATGGATGTGATGATGCCCACATTTTCTTCATAAGATTGAGAGTTCCAGTTGCCTGTTTTCTTCTTTGCTTTGATCAATGCGCCCTCTCCTAGTCCGAGTTCTTCAACAAAGTAAGTGTAAAGTCGCTGTCTCCAGTGAGCGTTTGCTCTGATTAGCCGTTCGTTGAGCGCAGTCATCTTAGGGCAGTCGCGACGATTGTGACCGATTCCACCACAGAAACCGCATGACTTTGCACGTTTGGTTTTACCTTTTGCCACCTTGAGTCGCTCTCGTTCTTCTGCTTTGAGGATCTTGGCATGGGCTTTTTCGCATTGGTGAAACCACTTTGACCACCCTGACGGGTCTTTGAACCACCGTGCACAGTTCGCTTGACTGCTGTATCTTTGACCTGTAACTTTTGCTTTAGGATTGTTAGTCCAGTTTGCTGGATCTATGCATGGGATCTCAAAGCGTTGGAAGTAACCCCAATCAGACTTAACGTGTGGACAGGACGTAACTTGATGTTCAACGTCGCCACAGTATGAACATGATGACTTAGATTTGGACATGCCAGTTGATGAATTTTTGTTATTAAAGGCTCTCATTGGTAACTCCATCGTGAGAGGGTTGAGTTGTTATCCGTTGTGGATGTTAGTAGTGTAATGTGTTTGAGTTCAGTTGTCAAGTATTTTTATGAAGTTTTTTTACCATTCGTTATCTTCTTCGCTATCATCGGCATTGTCGCGCTCTTGTAGTTCGTCTTGACAGTTGTTGATTGCACAATCCAAAGGGAACACGTAACTATCGTACCAATCGGGTGGGTAGCACAGTCGGTCTCCTGTCATGTATTCTTTGTTGAGTTCGTCACGCACTGGTTTGATGTGTTCTATGATTGCTCTAAGAACATTTTGTGCTAGTGTGGCAACGTCGATCTCGTTTTCGTAGATTTCCCACGCTAGAGTTTCCTCTCCGCAATTTAGAACATCTTGAGGTGTGTTAAGTTGTTTCATGTTGTCTCCATTTGAGTTGTTATCCGTTGTGGATGTTAGTAGTGTAATGTGTTTGAGTTCAGTTGTCAAGTATTTTTATAAAGTTTTTTTAGCCTAGTGGATAAAGGTTCGATGCCCACGACGTTCTGATGACTCCATCGAGGATGTATCTTATTCTCACACGGTCAGTTGCGCCCACGAATGATGTGACGATGGCGATTTGATCCCAATCGTCTATTACAAGGTCTCCGATGTTCATCCTATCACCTCCAGTGATTCGGGGCTGAAGATAAACTCGCCACTTGGAACCATAGCATAAATAAAGAAGTTATTCAGTTGTTTGGTTACAATGCCGATCTCTCCGAAATAAGGGTTGTTACCACTGGTTACTTCTACAAGGTCTCCGATGTTCATAAAGCCTCCAGTTGACCGCCACCAATGCAACGGTGCAAGTAGCCAGTTTCAAGGTCGATGATGTCGTATCTGCACCACACAGATGTGTGAACCTTACAGATGATGTATTGACTTGGATAGTTCCGCATTGTTACTATGTCTCCGATGTTCATT
>Ga0209535_1001044_pt1 | contig 19021 bp, 11 predicted proteins | sample LinPmetageLP28_FD_184041 | JGI IMG/M metagenome (GOLD analysis project Ga0209535, IMG submission 184041) | Marine viral communities from the Pacific Ocean - LP-28 (SPAdes) (version 2) | ecosystem: Environmental > Aquatic > Marine > Oceanic | place: Pacific Ocean | collected 2009-08-22
AGGTATTGCTTTAGGTATTGATTGTGCTGGGCTATTAACAGCTTCATTTGCAAATCTTTTAAGTATAGTGTTATTAAATACTGTAGGATATCCTGCAAACTGTACTAACATTTGAGCTGCAGGTGTTGAAAACCATAAAGGTCTGTTAGCTTCTGCAGTACTTGGGTTAAGAATAATTTCTTTTACAAATCTATTAGCTCCTGAAGTATATTGTTCTTGATAAAACTCTTGACTACGTGCTATGTTATCATCCCACTTACCATTAACTGTAGAGTTTTTATACCATGCAACAGCATCATCTGCTTTTATTCCTAAGTCTCCAAGTTGTTTAATGAGATATTTTTCTTTCTTTTTATTTTTTACACCTTTAGAAAGTTTTTCAGCATTTTGTTTTATTAATCTTTTACCTGTAGTAAATGATGCAAGTTGAACAGCCTTTGTCCACTGTGTAAGCAAATTAACTTTAAAGAATCCTTGCTGTAAAGTCTTAGCTACACCACCATGTAGTCCTTCACCTGCAAGACCTTCAAGCCTTTCTTGTACTGCTTGTTCTAAAGCTAGTCCAGTTTGATATAACTCTCCCCATGCTTCATCATCTATATCTTTTATACCTTTAACTCTTTGACGCAAGACTCCACGTTGAAAACCTTTTATAGTTCTATCTATAACACTTTTACCTTCTTTAGCTAAAGCATTTCCTATATCACTTATAACTTGAGGAGCATCAGATTTACCTGCTCTACTTAAAAGTAAAAAAGGTTCAGTAACACTAGACAAAGTAGCAAAGGGTAAATGAGCCATCTGCTGTGTTAGTTTGCCCCAATCAGCAGCACCTCTTGCCCACCCGTTCTTTTTCCATATAGACTGTGCATCAGTTTCAATTCCAGTTACACGTTTGTGCATATTTCTAAGACCATCAAGAACTCCCGTAACTTCGTTTTCACTCATGCCACTTTTTAATAGTTCTAGTCTAATAGGAATTATACTATTTTTTTCAAACTCTGCTATATTTCTACCAAAGTAATTAGACCTTTCAATAGCTCTAGCAGCATTAGTAAAGTAATCTTCTAATATTTGTTGTGTATCATCTTCTAATACATATGCAATTTTATTATCATCAAGATTAGTAAATCTTCTAGCTTGTAAATAACCTGCAGAATCTCCAACAACTTTTTCTTTGGTCATCATTTTAACTTCAAAAGGGGTCCAGCGTTGCTCTAACATATCATCTACAATACGAGAAGCTTTTAATTGTTTAGCTAATGCTTCGTCACCGTCTGCAAGTTTTAAAAAATTAACACCAAATATTTCTTCGTCTAATCCAACAGCATCTTCTTTAATACCTTGAACTTTTACATTGTCAGAAGTCTTAATAGTTATTTCATCTATATCATTAATAGGATTAGCATGTCCTGCATCAATTAAATCTTTTTGAAATCTTTCTCTATTTTTCTTTAAAGCTTTATAGTTAAATAGTCTTGGTAAAAATCCACCCTTGTTTATTGTTCCAGCTTTAAATAAACCTGCAGTACTTAAATCACTAAATGAACCATCTAGTATATTCCTAACACCTTCAGTACCATCAAAGTTTTTACCACCATAAGAAACTGCAACGTCTTCAGTAACTTTAATACCTTTGTAATCTTTACCTACTAAATCTCTAATCCAAAATTTACCTTTTTCTTGAGCTTCTTGTTTAGTACCTACTACCATTTTATCTCTTAATAAAAAGTTTAGTTCTTTTTGTTGGTCTTTAGCTAGTCTAGCTCTAAAGCCTACTCTGTCTAAAACATTAAAAGATTTAGCTAAACCGTATAAGTATTTACCTGTTCTTTCTCCAACAGATAAACCATAAGACTTTTCTTTTACAAGCTCTGAACCTTCTCCAGTTAATGTAACATCATAGTCATATCTAAACTTTTTGAGTAGTACTTGAAGTTGTGGTGATTTATCTATGTAACTTAAAAACTCTGTAGTTGGTTTACCTACAGTGTTTGCTATAAATTTATTTAAAAACACTGTGCCTTTACTCTGAGCTTTCTCACCTTCAGCTTTTAATTTTTCTAAAGGTTCTACTAATACTTCTTCGGCTTCAGATTCTTCTAATATTTCTTTTCTTGTTTTAGCACGAGCAACATCTTCTATAATTTCCTCATTACTAAATTTAAATTCTAGTTGTTGATATGGTTCAGGCATATCAGTAACAGGTACTGTATCTACATCTGTGTCTACTTTCTTAGCAACTTCTTTAGCACCTCTACCATATGTAGCAGCAGTAATACCACCACCTAAAGCTCCACCAATTGCTCCACCTAGCAATGTAGTAGCTGCAATGTTTGTAAAGTCAATATCATCTTGAAGACCTAAGTCCATATCTATATCTTGTAAGAAATAATTATGTAGTCCTCCCCATGCAGCACCTTCAGCAGCAGTAAACAATGCAGTATCTTTTATAGCTTTTGTTTTTAATTGAGATTTAGTAAGTTGTTTTATGGATTGTTGAGCAGTTGCTTTAAGAGCTAAATTTGCAGTTACTGATTGACCACCACTAGGAATAGCAAATATAGCAGCAGCAATATTAAAAGGGTCAGTAATTATATCGACTCCAATATCTTTAATCATACCAAATCTTTCTTTCCAATTACCTATGTCTGCATTAGAAAACCTTTCACGTAAATATGCGTAATCTTGTTTTTGTTCATCTGTCCATTTACCTGTTTGAAAAGAACGTACAGCAGCAGCACTTAAACTATAGTCAGAGTCTCTAAGGTATTCAAAGATATTATCATTACTACCAACACCATCTAAAAACCTTGAAGCTCTTTGAGCAAACTCAGGGTCTTTCTTAAGTTCAGTAAGTGTAGTTTTTCCCGGAGTAGAATCGTAAGGATTTACTTCACGTTCATTAGTTGGTTCAGTTACAAAGGTGTTATAGCCTTCAGGAGTTTCAGATGTAGAAGTATAAAAAGATTGTTGCTCTTCTTGTTCTTCTTCTTTAGCTTTTTCTTCTTGTAAGCTTTGAATGTATAAGTCTAGTTGATTACTCATTAAAATATTTTCTTAATTTACGTTTAGTTTGTAGTTTTGCTCTAAGAGGAATGTTACCTTTTTTATCTGTTGTATGATGTAGGACAGTATATATTTCATAAGCTGCATTTTGTTTATCTTTCTTGTTGTCAGCAGTTAAAAATTTATTAATTAATTTATCACTGCCTTTTTTTTCTAAAATATCAGCCATGAATAAAAGAGTTTGGTCTTCAGGACTTAAACTTCTAACATCTCCTGTTTTTCTAACCTCATCAAATCGAGGTAGTGGTCCAAGATATTTTTCTAATCTATTTACAGCAGGTACAACTGAACCTTTTATAAATTGATATCCTCCTCTAGCTGAAGAGTTTGGATTAGCAGCATTAAAATCACCATCACTTTCTACTTCTAATATAAAATCTGATAACTTATTTAAATCTTGAGTAGCTAGTTCTTTACCGTCAATACCTAATCTATTTAAATGTAAATCTAATAATTTATTATATTCAGGATTTTCGTAGTTAGAACTTAATTTAGTCTTTTTTTTTTCGTCTTCTATCTTTGGAGGTATAAAAGTTTTATCTTGATTATAATCTTCAATTACATTTAAAATTTCATTAGCTATTTCAGGTTGTTCTTTTAAGGTTGTTCTAAGTTTTACAACATCAGGAGAAGCAATAGCATTAATATTTATTTCATATTTATCTTTAAAATATTTTTTAATTTTTACTGATTCTTCTTTTTTTAATTTATTTTCTTTTAATTCAGTTTTTGTATTAGTAAACATACTGCCTAAACCACCTGAAAATAACGTATCAACTGCCTCTTCAACTTCGTTATATGTTTCTTGAGTAAGTTTAGATTGTTTACTTTCTTCTCTAGATTTTATATTCTGTTTAATTCTTTCTTCTCTACTAGGAAGAACGGGTCGAATGCCTTCCATAAAAGCACTTTCTTCAGGAAGCTCAGATATTTTTTGTTGTATTTCTTGTTCTAAACTTACTGGAGTTTCAACGCCTTTCATTTCTTTAGCAGCTAAACTTTCTATATAAGCTTGAGAGTCCATTCCAAAATACTTATTAATTTCAATATCTAATGCACCTCCAAGTTTTATATTTCTTTCATTTTCAGTTTTAGAATTTGTTAAAATATCTTTAACTGTAGATTCTAGCATATCTTTTTTTATATCTTTTGAAGCATTAATATAACTTTCGGTTAAATTCAAACCACCTCTTTCATTAACATTAATATCATCACCTATCATAGTAGATATATTATATTTATTATAAACTTGAGTTAATGTTCCAAATGAATTATAAGTTTCTTGTTTATAAGGAAGCCAACTTTCATCTCTAAAACCTGCGTCTGTAACTATTGTAGCAGCAAACATAGTTCTATTTGCTTCATCGTCTAATATAGCTCTAAATTCATTAAAGCTTTTACCGTCTTCTTTTTTACCTTCTGTTTCATTATACACTGCTGTTAAAAATTTTCTATCTTCTTTTAATCTTAAACTAAGTGCAGCAGTATCTGTAACTAAATTTCTTCTGTCTTCATCAGAAATATCAGCCATAAATTCTTCCCAGTTTTTTTTATTTATAAAACTATCTGAACCTAATTCACTAGGGTATCTTCCCTCTTCAATTAAATTTGTCATTTGAGGAAGATATACGTCACTTATATTTTTTCTATAGTTTTCAAATCTTTTACCAGATGCTCTTTCTTTCCATCTTGTTGGAGATTTAGATGCGTCAGCTAAAGCTTTACTAACTATGTTGTTAGTCATACCTTTTAAGTTTATTGCTTGATTTAAATCTCTTATAGTTGGTCCAGCTAACGCATCTTCAGTAACTTTAGAAAAAATATCAAATCCACCTTGTCTTTTATAGTCATCATTAAATATACCCAATACTCTTTTAAAACCACCAATAAGATTTCCTTGAGCTTTATATTCAGCTAAAACTTTTTGATAATTTCTTTTTTGATACATAGTTAATTCATTTTGCTCTAAACCCATAGCTCTTTCAAATAAAGCATTTTTATCCATCTTTATTGCATCATCACCTAAAAGTTCTCTTAAACCATCTTGATATGCTAAGTAATTAGCTTTTTTAGATACAGGGTCTATTGCTAAATATTTTTTAGCAAATCCTTCTGTTCCTAACTCAATAGCATTATCAAAAGTAGATGTATTTTCTAATGTATCGTACTCATCGCCTGAACTAGCTTTTAGTTTTTGAATAAGATAAGGTCTTACTGCTTGACTAAATCCTAAATAATCTTCACTGTCTTTAAAACCTTCATATCCATTTTTACCATCCCATTTATCACCTATAGTATTTAAAATAGTAGCATTCATATTTAGTTGTTTAGTTTTATGGTCAGTACCTATAGTTTCAAACTTATGAAAGTCATCTAGTTCTTTCATACGTTTTTTAAACTGAGTCTTCATAACTCCCTGACCCATAAGTAACAAAGCTAATCCTTGTTGGATTCTTTCATTCTTCTTAGCTTTTTTAGCTGCAGCTTTATCGGACTCTGCTTTCTTTTGTAATAAAGATGAGCCTAATTCATCAATATTCATATTGCTCATGTTACCATATATATCGTCAGCCATCTTAAACTCCTGTTTTACCTAATAAACTTTCTTGGTTTTGTAAGGCAGGTTTTTGTTTTTGTAAAATACTTTGTTTTATTTTTGCACTATCTAAAGTATCTAATTGTTTTTTAATATCTCCACCAACTGAAGCAGGATTAATCTTTTGAATTTGAACATCCTTTAATCCCTTGCCTTCAGGAATTACATTTCTTACTTGTTGTCTAGAGTTTTCTAAATCCTGTAAGGATTTGTCTTCATCATCTTCTATTATAACGTCAGCATCGTCTCTTGTCAATACTGGGTCAATACCAGCTTTTTCTGCTATAGCCATTAACATATACATAGTAGGTTCTAAAAGACTTAACATCATGTCTGGATTCCATTTACCTTTTTGAAATCCTGCTGTTAATAATAAATTAGCAACATCAACAACTGGAGTTTTCTGAGACATTAAACTTGCAACAGTTGTAAGGTTATCTTCTTTTAAAAGGTCAAAGAATATTTTTTCTGTAGCCATTTTAACAGAAGTCATCTCAGGAGCTTTCTCCCAAGGATAGGGATTACTAGGGTCTTTGGTTAATGATTGACCTGCTACAGGTGCTTCAAATAAAAATGGTTCTGCTTCTTTAGCTATTGCGTTTGGATTTTTCATATTAACTTAATTGTGCTCTTAAAAATTGTTCGTAGTCAAAACCATAGCCACCTATATCTACTGGATTTACATTTCCTGTAATTCCTCTGTATGCTAAATACTGTGGTGCAGGGTCTTGACTTGCATTAAAATTACTATAGTCAACAAATGTTGGCATATCTCCAACGTGTGAATAGTTTTGTTGTTCTACTGCTGATAGTTGATAGTCTGCTTGACCTTTAAAGTAATCAGACTTTCTAGCTTTAAGATAGTCTACTTGAGCTTCGTAAGCAGCTTCACCTTCGTTAATAGCAGCACCTGCAGTTCTTACAGCTTCTATAGGTTTGTAAGCCTCATACTCTCTACTTGAAGTAACTTTTTCTTTTAATGATAAGTCTTTATCTTTTACAGTTTCAACAATACTAAGTTTACTTTCAGGTTTTACCTCTGATGCAACATCAAACAATGTATCATTATCTGTAAGTTCCATATATTCTTTAACATCTTTAGAAGGCTCTATAAATCCACCAGTTACATCACTTACAAAGTTTCTAAAGTTTGAACCCACTTCTCCTTTACCAACTACTCCACCTACCTTATTCATGCTCCATTCAATAGCATCAGTTACTTTATTAAATACTGTACCCATTCCTTTTTTAACAGTACCGAAAGCTCCCTTCATTCCATTTACAATTTTAACTAAAAAATTACTATTAGGCAATCCTCCAAACCAACTTCCGATAGCACCTCCTATTCCCGGAAGTATAAATGATAAAGCTACAGAACCTAAAGGTCCTAACTTACCAAAAGCTTTAGCTATTTTACCTAAACCTTTTTTTAATTTACGTCCTACTTTTCTAAAAGCACCTGCTATTTGTTTACCTTTTTTTCTTAACCATCCCATTAGTCTAACCACCCGTTTATTAAGCTTGATATTGCTGTTAAATTACTGCTCCAATTACTATCTGAAGCTGCTCCTGTATCATTACCTAGAGCTGCTGTGTATATTGAAGTCTTCCTAGTTTCTTCGTTATCCCATCTTCTGAAATTAAAATCAGCTTCGTCACGTAACTCTTGCCATAAAAAGTTCATGGAAGATGCAGTAAGTCCAAAAGCATTCTGTGCATTTTGTTGATTAACTGCATTCTGTGCTGCTGTGTCTGCTGTATTAGCCTGTCTTCTCCAAGCAACATTAGACTGTGCTATAGCTGTTTCATTTTTAGTATTAAATTCTTCTCGTTGAGCTTCTATTTGAGAACTAAATTTACTTACATCTGTTTTTAATTGTGCTTCTAACTTATTAGCTTCTGCTTCATTACCAACTCTTCTAGCCTCTGCTATGTTCAATGCTTGTTTATTAAAGGTTTCCATAGAATTTATTTGACTAGTATTAAACTGAGATTGTTTAACTGCTAACTCAGCCATAAACTGGTCAGTTTGATTTTCACTTAAAGCGTTAAAGTTTTTCGCAGCATTTTGAGCTGCTTGGTCTGTTAATAATCTCTGTTGCTCTTGTTGTGATTTTAACAGATTAGCTTGTTGTTCATTATTAAGATTAGACATATCCATAGCTAAAAAGTTTTTAGCGTTTTCAACTTGAAGTCTTTCTTGCGTTGATAAGTTTGCTAAGTCTAATGAAGCCATAGCTGTAGCATTTTGCATTGCTGCCTGTTGGTCAGCGTTAAAATTAGATAATGTCACACTCTGCATAAATTTACTATTAGCTAATTCTGTTTGTTGCTCGGCATTAAAGTTTGCCATGTCCATACCGGCAGTCACCTGTGCATTATTCATTGCAGCTTGTTGGTCATTACTAAGTTCTGCTAGTCCTAACTGTTGTGCTAACTGTGCATTAACTTGAGCAGCATTAATCTTTTTATTATAGTTAGCTAATTCAATTTGATTTTCAGCAGTCATGCTTTCACTATCTGCTTGGTTCTTAGCTGTTAAGTTAGCAAGAGCAATTTTTTCATTCATGCTTAACTTAGCCATATCAGCATTTTGTTTTAACTGTTCATTCTGAGACATAATTTGAACATGAGTATTTAACTCTTGCATTCTAAATCTATTCTCTTCTGTAAAGTTAGCTGCATCGGTTGCACTTCTTTCAGAAAGATTTGCAAGTTCCATCTGTTGTTCATTACCTAAATTAGCTAAGTCCATTTGTTGTGCCATAGCTGCATTAGTTTTTCTAAAGTCTACTAAGTTTTGTAAGTTAGCTAACCTCATTTGTTGGTCAGAACTCATGTTAGCTTTAGATGTAGCGTTACGTTCTGATAGTTCAGCTAACTCTACTTTTAAACTTGCATCAAGATTAACCTCTTCCATACGAGCATCAAGCTCTGCTTGTCTTGTAGCTCTTTGAACTTTAGCATTTAGTTCAGATAATCTAAACTGATTATCAGCTGTAAAGTTTGCAGAGTCTGTAGCAGATTTGTCTTGTAACATAGCAAGTTCAATCTGCTGTTCATTAGACATGTTTGCCAAGTCCATCTGCTGTGCAAACTGTGCATCAGTCTTACGGAAGTCTATAAGAGTTTGTAATTCTGTAAGACGTTCTGTATTTTCTACTGTCATTGTGTCTTTAGCAGCAGCATTCATTTCAGAAACTCTTTGCATTTCAATTTGCAAAGCTGGAGAAAGATTGGCTTTTTCCATATCTTGATTCAAGTCTGCTTGTCTCATAACTTTAGCAATTTGAGCATTGTAAGTTTGTAGTTTTGCTTGTTGCTCTGCAGTCATGTTTTGACTTCCTGCAGCGTTAAGAGCTTGTAAGTTTGCTAAGTCCATTTGAGCATTAACATTCAAAGTTGCTATTGCTGCTTGTTGTCTTTGTGCAGATTCTTGAGAAGCCATTGCTTGTTCATTCTGAATGTTTTGCATTCTAACTTGTTGTCTATTACTAGCAGTTTGTTGTACAGCACTTTCATTAAAAGTACCTTGTTGTACAGCAATCTGTTGAGCCATCTGTGCAGTTTGAGAAGCAGCAGTCTGTCTATTAGCAAGATTTTGCATTCTAAGTTGCATACTAGACTGAGCCTGTTGCAAGTTAGCTTGTTGTTCGTTTGATAGGTTCTGAGCTGCACGTGCTTGAAGAGCTTGTGCGTTGCTTTGTGCCATTGGTAAGGCACTTTGTATGATAGCATTAAATAATGCATCTCTACCTACTGTAGAAGTATTTAAACCTCTCTGTGCCATCTGTGCATTAATTGCATCTACTGCAGGTTTTGCCCATAAAGGAGTCTTACCTTCTTCCATACCCGCTAGTAAGGATGACATCTGTGTAGATACTAAAGCTGCTCTAGGTAGTGCTGCTATTGCTGCATTTACTTCAACAGGATTTTTATCTATCTGAGCTTTTACTGTTGCAGGGTCTTCTGCTATTGCTGCTGTAATTGGTTCTGGTACATTACCAACAACTGCCATCATGTCTGCGGCAGCTACAGTTCTATCTTCACCAGTAACTGCTTCCATTGATGCAGCAGCCATTGTAGGTATACCACCTATTTGAGCAGCATCACCTTGAGGTGCAGTACCTGTAATAGCTGTACGACCTTCTAAGTCTACTGAAGGTGCATTGCCTAACTCAGTAGCAATACGTTGGGCAGCTTCTCCAACCTGAGCTGTTCTTTCTGCAGCTTTTTTAAATGCAGGAATCTTATCAATCTCTACATCGTTTGCTTGTGGTGTAAAGTCTGCGGCAAAGTATTCTGCAACTGCTGCAGTTTCTGCTTCGACTTCTTGTACAGTTCCTGCAGTACTTGTAGCAGCTGTTCCAGTTTGTGCTACTCTTTCAGCAGCCTTTTGGTATTCAGGAAGGTCGGCTAAATTAACTCCTCTGTCTTTTGCTAAAGCATTTAATTTATTTAACTCTTCTTTGCCTATTGTTTTCCCTTCTCTTGTAGTAGCATCTATATCTGCTACATCTGCAACAGTCTCTGGTCCACCTTCTCTTTTAGCACCTTCAAAAGTAGCACCCTCACTTAAAGTTCCAGTAACATCTTTTGCTAGTCCTTTACTTGCGTCTGCATCACTAATTTCTGCAGCAACTGCTTTTTCTGTTAAAGTTTTTTCATCTAGTTTAGCTTCTTTAGTTACACTTCCAGTTGCAGCATCTACAGCTACCTTTGTATCTGATACAGTTTCTGCTGTATACGTATTAGCTTCTAAATCTTGTCCTATACTTTCATCGGCAGTAGAAGCTGTTCCTTGACTTACTTTTTCTTTAGAAGTTTCCTCAACCTTTGCAGCTTCTGCTTCTTTTGTTTTTTGCATTTTAAAAGCTTCTGAGGTAGGGTCTAGTGCAGTTCCTTCTTGACTTATTTTTTCGGCATCTGGAATAGTAGGTAAATCAACTCCTGTAAAATCTCCGGCAGCTATTCTTTCTGCTTGTTGCCCAGTAGCCTGAACACGTTCTGTTCTATTAGGGTCTATTGCACCTTTAACTGAAACATAGGGAGTTTCGGTATTATTATCTTCACCACCAGAATTATTTCCACCACCAGAATTATTTCCACCACCAGCATCATTTCCGCCACCATAATCGTCTCCATAACCTCTACCATCTCTATATTCATCATCATAACGATTTTGATTATCGCCACCTACACCACCTACAGATACTGGTTGTTCTCTATTAGGTTTATTATTTTTATTAAAATCATCAGGAGCAGCTACAAAATTAGGGTCATTTAAATTTGTAGTATTTTTACCACCTTTAGCAAAAGAAACTCTTGGTTTATATTTTTTTAATCTTTTCTTTTGTTGTTTATTTTTTTTACTCATTTAAATACCTTTATATATATTCTACTTGACTTCAAAGAGTTTGTCAAGCTTTTCACTGATTTTTTCCATCCTGTCCATGAGTCTACCCATGTCATCTTTTAATTCGTTCTTTGTTACGTACTCTCTTGCAATCTCTTCACGAGTCTTGTTTAAGAGAATATCGAGGCGTTTAGCCTCTTCTGAATTTGTTCGTATACTGTAAAGCACTGGAGCTAACACCAATGTTATGAAGATGTTCCAGAACAAGTAAGGTGTTAGTTCCATAGTGTTTATCCGATTGTTTTAGTAACGCTTGTAGGTGTGATTAACAATGCTATCTTAGCATCTAATGCTGCTTTCTTAGCTGCAACGTCATCAGCTCCGAAAACTCCTTCAACCCATGCTTGTACGTCAGAAGCTTCTAAATCTGCAAAAGCTGTAAAGCTTGAGATGTCTGAAGTATCTAAACCACAAGTCCCGTATGAAGTAGCAGTCCAGTTGTTACCATCAGCATCCTGATTAGCATCGTCTTCTGCTGTTAATCTCCAATGCACGTTATAAATAACGTCTGCATTACCATCTAGTGTTGGGTATGTATCAACCGTTGACACGTTCCATGTATATCCAATTGCCATAATTATTCTCCTTTTAAGTTATTAATTTCAGATTGTAAGGCTTCAATCTGTGTTTGTTGTTCTTGCATAGCTTTTATTAACATCGGAACAAAAACAGAATACTTAACTGTTTTATATCCGTCATCGTTATCTGTTACTAAAGATGGAAAAACTTGTTCAAGTTCTTGTGCTACTACACCGATTTGTTTTCTATCCGGATAGGCTTTAAGATTGTAATTTTTTATTTGAACCTGTTTTAACTTTTCAAGTTTTGGAGTTGCGTCAGTTATATTTTCTTTTAATCTTTCATCTGATATAGCACCATATGCATTGTTTGTATTTTCAGCATCACCATCACCTTTTACTCTAAATTCACCAGCTGTACCATACATGTGGGTTACAGCACCTCCACCAGCAACATCCACAGAATTTTTTATTCTACCAACACTGCTTAAAAGAATACCGTGGTTAGAGCTGTCAATTGTTGAGCTACTTGTAGCCACCAAAAAATGACCTGAACTATCTATTCTTGCTCTTTCAGCACTGGTTCCATTTTTAAATATTAAGGCTTGGTCTCCTGCATGATATAGAATTTCAGCTAATTGACTTCCGGTTGCTGCTGAATCCCTGAACTGAATACCGCTTTCTGTTTCTTCTGTATTATCAATTCTGAGCTTTGGTGAAGCACCAGATAAATGTAATAAAGATGTAGGATTATCAGTTCCAATTCCAACATCACCTGATGAGTCTATGGTCATAGCAGTTGATGCTGCTGTTTGTAATCCTAATGAATCATTAGAGTGGTTATAAAATATATTACCTCTAGCGTTTGAGTCTGCATCTCCGAATCTAATTCTAGCTATAGAAGAATTACCAGTTAGTAAAGTCATGCCGACATTAGTAGCTGCTTCTAAAACTAATTCATTTGCATCGCTTGATGCTGTAACACTACCAGCAGAGCCTGAACTAACATGTAAATTTCCATCGGGACTAGCAATTCCAATTCCAACGTTGCTTGATGAGTCTATTCTCATGGCTTCTGATGTATCTACAAAAAATTGCATACTAGAGTTACCTTGAGCATCACCACCATCAGTTTTAATCTGTAAAACTCCATTAGCACTAACAAGCTGTGCAAATGTTGTGGGAGATGAAGAGTCAGTTAAACGTAAATTACAAGTACCGTTTGCACTAACTTCAAGATTTGTAGATGGCGAACTTGTTCCAATTCCAACATTACCATCTTTATCTATTCTTACTTTTTCATCGTTATTAGTATAAAAAGTTAGATTAGAAGTATCGTTATCATTATTTTTATCGACACCTATTCTTAGTTCAGAAGAGTTTGTATATAATTCTGCTGGTGCTGTATCACCAAATCTAATATTTCCTGCTGTATGTAAAGACTCAGCAGGACTATTAGTTCCAATTCCAACATTGCCTGATGAGTCTATTCTCATTCTTTCAATGTTGTTACCATCAGCAGTCTTAGACGTTCCAAAGGTAAGGCTTGTTTCCGCACCTGTAGAATTAGACGAAAGCATTTGTATTCCACCTATTACACCTGCACCTGCACCACTATCGTCTGCTTTATAAAATTCTACAGCTCCTATAACCTGTCCATCAACAAGAGTAATATCAGTATTTTCAATTCTTAAAGTGGGTGCAGCTATTGAAGCTATGTTTAACAAGGTAGCTGGAGAACTTGTACCAATTCCAACTTTTCCTGATAAATCAATACGTAGGGATTCAGTATCTCCTGTATCAATTCTAAGTTCATCACCTATAGCACCTACTAAAACTGCTGTATCAGATGAAGTTGAATTATCTTGTAATGCTATATATGCACCAGCATCAGATGATTCAAAGTTGGCTACTATGTCTGTTGTACCACCTCTAACATCTAAATGTCTTTTAGGACTAGTCGTTCCAATACCCAATCGTTCAGTACTCGCATCCCAAAATAAACCTGCGGATGTTCCTGTATCTTCGTAGAAAGAGATGTCTCCTGTTGCATGGTCTATTCTTAATCTTTCAACAGGATTAGCTTTAGAATCATCAATAGTTCTAATTCTTAAATCTCCACCTACTTGTAAAAACTGAGTGTTGTTACCTGTGATATCAGACTCAATCATATTGTATTGAGGAGATAAAGCTGTATGGTCTAAATTATTGTTATCTAATTCAAGTGTTCCAGCTATAGTTGCACCATCACTTATAACTGTTCCTGTTACGTCTATGCCTGATGAGTCTATAACCACTTTTTGACTTGCATCAACTCTAAATTGAATTTCTGAATCAGCACCTAAGCCATCTTCGTCTGCTGCTAGTACTAAATTATCAGCACCCTCACAGGCAATATAATTACCTCTAGGATTTGCAGCTCCTTCTAAAATAATTTTTGCATCGTTTCCAGAGCCTGAAATATGCAACTCAGCATCAGGACTCGTAGTACCAATACCAAGCGATTCAGCACTTGCATCCCAGTATAAAGCTGCAGTTGTGCCTGTATCTTCGTAGAAGGATATGTCTCCATTGCCATCTATTTTTAATCTCTGTGTAGCTGTTCCAGAGCTGTCTGTGCCAAAAGATAAAGATTGTGAGGTTGTTGAATCATGGTTGGCTCTTATATAACATGTTCTGCTTCTAACATCATTATTAAAGTTTAATCCTATATACTCGCCATTAGTGTTTGTACCGTTTCTTAATGTTAATATATCTGTACTAGCAAAAGTTCCTGCATCAAAAACACCAACACCATCAACAGTCAAACCATCAGAAGTTACTGTTCCTGTTACGTCTATGCCTGTTGAGGTTGTGGTTAGTTTGGTTTGTGCATTATGTGATAAAGTAACTGCACCATTTGGTGTAGCACCTATCATTAGGTCTGTACCATTTCCCTCATAAACAGCAAACTCATTAGCAAGAATATTTAAATTACCAGTTCCAGTATCTGAAATATAACTATTATTACCATCATGATAAATCTGTAAATCTGAACCTGCTCCAAATACTGCTTTGTCATTATCGCCAAAGTTTATGTTTGCTGAAGTTGTTAAACCTGTAAGCGTACCAACACTTGTAATATTAGGTTGAGCTGCTGTAGCTAGTGTGCCTGTAATGTTTCCTGAAGATTGAATAGTACCTGTAATGTTTATATTACCTGTACCTGTAATGTCATTAGAGTTTAAATCTAAATCACCACCGAGCTGTGGAGTTGTATCCTCAACAACTTCATTAGTTGCAGCAACTGTAGTATCTACATAGGCTTTAATGCTTTGTTGAGAAGCAATACCTGTAGCACTGTTAGATGCCATGTTATCTTCGTCAAGGAAAGCTTTACCGTCAAGGATGTTTAACTCTGCGGCTGTTGATGTAGTTGCTAGTGTAACTGCACCACTAGAGACGTTAAAGTCATCTGAGTTAAATGACGCAATACCTTTGTTAGATGTTGTAGCATCTTCACCAGTAATTGTTAGAGTATTACTAGATGCTGAAGTATCAATACCTTCCCCACCTGTAACTGTTAATAGTTCACTGTCTAAGTCTATTGCAATAGTACCACTATCTGATATTAGGTCTAAGTCCTGTGCTGTATCCTGTGCGTCTACGTAAGCTTTTATAGATTGTTGTGTAGCTAGTTTAGTCGCAGAATTTGAACTCATATCATCTTCATCAAGTACAGCTGAACCAGAAACTCCTGTGTTAAGTACAGAGCTTGTAATCGTTGGAGTTGTTAATGTAGCACTTGTAAGTGTTTTATTTGTAAGAGTCTGTGTACCTGTGAGAGTCGTAACTGTACTGTCTATATTAACTGTTATAGTATTACCTGAACCTACAGTAGCTAAACCAGTCCCACCAGCGATTGTAAGGCTCTCTGAGTCGAGGTCAATGCTTAATGCACCACCACTATCACCTAAGAAATCTAAGTCCTGTGCAGTGACTTGAGCATCGATATAAGCTTTTACAGATTGTTGAGTTACTAAAGATGTAGCACTATCAGAACTTAAGTCATCTTCATCAAGTACTGCTGTAACGGTAGAACCCGTTGCAAGTACTAAGCTATCTATATTAGCTGTACCATTTATGTAAAGGTCTTTGAACTGTAAAGAGCTAGTACCTAGGTCTATGTCGTTATCTGTAACAGGTACTATAGCTCCATCTGCTATGTATAGCTGTTGTACAGAAGAACTTGATACTTCTACCCAAAACTCTATGTGGTCGTTTGTGCTATCTATTAAAACTTTATTAAGTGGTGTAGCTACCCCACCATCACCAATTAAAGATATTACTCGTCCTTCTCCAGTTGTACCATCATGTTTATGACCGCTTAAACTATTAAAAGCGTTTAAAATTTGGTTGTACTCATTATTAAATAATGCAGCAGTGATTGTATCTCCGTCTGCGAATGTACTTTGTCTTGTGTAACCTGCCATTGTGTTTATCTCCTACCTGATGGAATGTAATCTATGTATAGTCCGTTTATTGTATATGGTGCGTTTGTATCGTTTGTTAGTATTCTAAAACTGTTAGAGTAACCACTACCTTGTAATGCTAATCTGACTAAAGGTTGTTCTGATGCTCCAAACTTTGCAGTGCCAAATAAAGAACTGCCAAATATAGCAGGAGCTGGAACAGAATCTAATATATAATCTTCGGGTTGTGGTGTATCACTACTATCATAATCAAATCTAACTCTTACAACAGGCTGTACTTCATTTTCAGGACCTATAGATAATTTAACATAATGTAAAGTTTTTAAAGTTCCAAAGTCACCATAATCATAGTTAGGTGTTTGGTATCTAGCATCTATTGCACTACCGTCAAAATCATCACCGTTATCATGTGCGTAAACATAACCATCAGTATCACCGTGATAAAATTTTTCTATGCCATTATTATCAAAACCAGAATTTATTCCTGTAACTTCTATGCCTAATGTTTCAGACCATTCAAAACCGTTAGGTCTTAATGTTCCTATTATACCCTTCTGTGCAGCATTTGTCAAGCCTGTACTGGTATAAAATAACCTATATTGTGATTTATCTCTTAATACTATACTATTTATAATATAATCATTGACATTTTTAGATAAATCTGTTATAATAGGCTGTATTGCCTTACTAACTGTACCTAACTCAACGTCACCGATTCTTGCTGTACCTGCTATGGTTCTAAGACCATCAGGAGCTAAAAATACTAAATCACCACCAATCTCTTGAATACTATATCCGCTTAAGCATCCTACGTTTTCAGCTACCGGTACGACAGCAATAGTATTGGCATCATTAATATTTATTAATTTATGAATACTGTTTTGGCAGAATATAAATAAATCTTGACGGAAACCCTTGACACCTACTATCTTATCTGATATAGTTATTGCACCTGCACCTGTTCCTGAAAAAGTAGAAAAGTTATTTATAGCACTATAATAAACTACATTTTCATTATCACTTACACCTGCAGCAATTAAATGATGGTCATGAGATGTAATGTAAGTCACACCTTCCGTCCCTGTTACTGTTATTTCCGCTGTAAAAAATGTTCTAGTGTTTAAATTACCATCTCCTTCCATCCTAAATGTCCAAGGCTGATTTATTCCGTCTGCTATGACAACAGTACCATAATCTTGAGTAGCTGCTTCAAACAAAGAAAACTGTGCTTGTTGTTGATTGGTACGTACAGAAGCCGATTTACCAGTAAATGTTGTGTAATTATCTCCACCACCTGCTGATAGTTTGTTTATCTGTAACCAATTAATGCCATCATTACTGAAATAAATAGCGTTACTTGCTGTTACAATTACCCCATCAGCATAAGGAAATGTTCCTAATATAGTTGTAGTAGTTCCAGTAGGCTTTGTAGCATTACTGCCTCCAAACTTTTCATAGCCGTTAATACGTCTATAACCTCCTGCTGTAGAAGATTCAAAGTTTTGTAAAACTGTAGCAACTCCGGGTGTACGTAACAAGTCTATTGAGTTAGCTGATGTTACTAAGCCACCTGCACATGCTACGGTAAAAGGTTGTGAACGTGCCATATTTTAAAAGTAAGTTCTATCGTCTGTCATATACTTTGGAGCTGGATTCATTAGGTTTGATTTCATATACTTCATACCTTTCTTATAATCATCCAATGCGAAAGCTGCTTGTTGTGGGCTTTCTTTAAACTGCCAAATGTAATAACGACTTCTAGCTGTTATTATATTACTGTACTGCTCTGGTAAAGTGATTGTGTCATCATGTGCTGATAACGCAGTCGGTCTTACAAAAGCATAAAAGTGTATATTATAGACCTTATCAGGTATTGGACTTAATCCAAACTTTCTATTATCAGGAGACTTGATTACAAATCTAGGCTCTCCATGATTTTGAGTATCTGCATCATCTGCATTCTCACTGTCTCTGTAGTATCTTGTCCAGTCTGTATTTGTAATAAACTTTAATCCTTTAGAGACATAAGGACTTGTTTCTCCATCTACATTGATTGTTGTAACATAAAAGTCATCCCAATCTATTGATGAGTAGTCTGTAGTGATACTAGAACTATCAGACTTAAGAGTGTACCATCTTGTTCCTGCAACTGTAGCAACTGTTACATTACCGTAGAAAGGGTCAGTGCCTCCACTTGCTCCTGCAGAAAAGAATGGAAGTTGTGGTTCTTGATTGGCTATATCAAATATAGATTTATTTATACTATCTTTAACAAACTTTTGAATACCTGTAGCGTTTGTAAAGTTTGCAGATGTTAAAGGAACTTCATTGAGTTCTCTTAATACTTCGTTAGTTATGTCAAGATATGTTGTAGCCATAATTATTTCCTAGCTTTTTCTTTTGCCTTTTTACTTAAATCTTTAAAGTGAACTAAGGGCTTACTTGTTTTTGTATGTGTTTTATTAGTGTGTAATTTACCGTTAGGCATTTTATGAGAAGAGCCTTTCCAAACAGTTCCGTCTTTTAAATAGTGTTTTACGCCTTTCATAATTATTTAGGCATACACTTTGGCATTTCACCAGCTTTGTATTCAGGCTGTGTTCCAGCTTTCCCACCTTTATTATACATGACTCTTCCACCTTTCATCATTTTCTTTTTAGCCATGCTGCCACCATAAGTCATTTTTTCTCTTTTATTTTTTCCGTACATATTATCTCCCTTAAAAAGTGGAGGAGACCTAAGCCTCCCCCGAGTTTTGACAATTAGTCAATCACGTAGAATGCACTACATAAAGCGTCATCTCTAAGTACTTTCGCACCGTAGACATGTAAGCCTCTTACTATATCACCAAATGATGATGGGTCTCTCAACACTTCAGTTGAAAGAATAGTATTAGCAGTAGCAGTTGACGAAATGTGACCAGCCATACATTTACCAGTAGCGTTAGATG